>Ga0256834_1000661_pt1 | contig 24607 bp, 26 predicted proteins | sample 4281140metaG_FD_190536 | JGI IMG/M metagenome (GOLD analysis project Ga0256834, IMG submission 190536) | Hydrothermal vent microbial communities from East Pacific Rise, Pacific Ocean - 4281-140 | ecosystem: Environmental > Aquatic > Marine > Hydrothermal vents | place: Pacific Ocean: East...
TCGACCTTTTGGTTTAATTGTTTTACTTCTCTTTAAAAAAATAAACGTAACTTTGCGAACTTTTTCACGATTTATGTTACGAAATTACACTAAGGAATTCAAACAAAATTTAAAGATAGCCACGCCCGTTATGCTGGGTTATTTGGGGCATGTTTTTGTGGGGCTGATGGATAATATTTTTGTAGGAAAATTAGATCCTATTAATCTGGCGGCTGTTTCACTGGCAAATTCGGCTATATTTTTTATTATGTCATTCGGCATTGGTTTTTCGTATGCCATTACGCCTTTGGTATCCGAAGCAGTTGGTGCGGGCAAACATTATCGGCTCCAAAAAGTTTTGCATAACGGGTTGTTGCTCAATACAATACTTGGTTTATTAATGGCAACATTAAGTTTTTTTATACCCGACATATTACGTATGGCACACCAACCTCCCGAAGTAATTGCTTTGGCAGTGCCCTATGTTCGTATAGTGGGTGTTTCGTTGTTGTTTGTAATGATTTTTCAAGCTTTAAAACAGTTTTCCGACGGTTTGTCATTGACCACCTATCCTATGATTGCCACTTTAATTGCCAATTTTATTAATATTGTTTTGAGTTATGTTTTGGTTTTCGGCAAAATGGGATTTGCACAAATGGGAATTTACGGAGCAGCTTACGGCACGCTCATTGCCCGTATTGTAATGGTGGTTGTCTTGTGGTTATTTTTGCGATATGTCTCCGAAACATCGGTTTATTTTAAACATTCGGGCAGCAATTTATTGTCCAAGCCGCTTGTCAAACGTATTTTATATTTGGGGGTTCCGTCGGGTTTTCAAGGAGTTTTTGAAATGGGTATTTTTTCGGCTACCGTTTGGATTGCCGGAACCTTAGGTGCGGTCAGTCAAGCAGCCAATCAAATTGCTCAACAGATGGCTTCCATGACTTTTATGGTATTTATCGGTTTTGGAGTGGCAGCTACCGTTCGGGTTGGCAATCAAAAAGGCAGAAAGGATTTTGTTGAAATGAAACGTATTGCCAAATCGGTTTTTTTGCAAGTATTCTTATTTGAAATATTATTTACGTTTATTTTGATTGTTTTTCGCGAACAACTGCCTTGGTTGTATTTGAGCGAATACAATGATCCGCAAAAAACCGAAGAAGCCCGTCGTGTTTATCAACTGGCTGTTCAACTTTTGATTGTGGCGGGGTTATTTCAAATATCCGATGGCTTTCAGGTGGTTTTGCAGGGTGCTTTACGGGGGTTACAAGATGTTATTTATCCTTTTTTTATCACTTTGTTTGCTTATTGGATTATCGGTTTTCCTTTGAGTTTGTATTGGAGTAAGGTTTACGGAACCATGGGTATTTGGTATGGGCTTCTTACGGGATTGAGTTTGGCGGCATTGTTGCTCTTTTTTCGCTTCAAATATTTGTCCCGCAAATTGATTATCAAAACTTAGAACAACAATAAATCATTGATTTTTTTAAGTTGTTCGGCAGTAGCATTGGGTTTGTATATATGGATACGTTCGTCATTGTTAAATATAATGAGCAACCACTTGGGTAGTTCAATAACTTTTTTGACATCTTTAATCTTATAAGTTAAATCCACCTGTTTGTTACGCACCTTAACGTATTGATTATCAAATATATAAATAGTATTCAAATCATTTATTTTACGAACCGTTTCGCGGTATATTTTTCGTTCTCTTCGAAGCAGATAAAAAGCTAAGAACGTAAATAATAAAGTAAAGAACAAATAAGCATAATGGATACTTTCAAAACGGATATGATTGCGATAGCTTTCGTAATACAAATATACTGTAGCTACCAAGAACAGTAAACCGAAAGCCATATTAATAATGAATAAACGTCTTTTGTAAAAGGGTTTTAATACCTGAGGGAAATTGGCTTCCATAAAATCGTAAAAATCGAGTTTTTCTTTGATTGTAACAGGCATTTTATTCAAATGTTAGATTGATATATAAGCCGCGTGTCATCATTGATTCGACATGTCCTGTCCAAGGACTGTCGGGGTCATTGTCTCTTATGAGTTCGTCTTGTAACGAAAACACACCGCGAATACTGGGAGTAAATTTAAAGTAGAATAAATACATTTCAAATCCGAAACCCACTTCATACATCCAAACTTGCGAGCGCATTCTAAATCTTCCGGCATAATTGTCGTTATTGGAATTTTCCCATGAGTTTAAATTGTAAGCATAGATAATACCACCGGTTATATACGGACGGATATTTCCGTAACGAATGGTATTGAGTTTGATAGACAAGGGGACTTGCACATAATTGGACGTTATTTCGCGAAGGCTGTCTTTGGGGGTTATTAAATTTCTAAATATGAGTTTTCGGTTGGTAAAATACACGCCCGGTTCGGTACGAATACTCAAATTTTCGTTGATATTTAAATTACCTACCAATCCTACTTGGAAACCCGGGTGCGATTCTTGAATGATATGTTCGTATTCTTGGTCGTAATCTATTTTAAAATCATAAAAATTCATACCGAAATAATAGCCCCACGATACGGTTTTTTTGTCAAAAAAAGGTCTGTTTTTGGGAATATCATCGGTGTATTGGGCTCTACTTAAAAAGGTATTAAGCCCAAATATCAGTATGGTTAATATGAAATATTTTTTGTTCATTGTTTTATTTGTATTTATTGCGATCTTAAAATTATTTTTTAAAAGCTTTGTAAATTCGTGCCGCACCAAACATCAAAGGATAATCTTGCACTGATATAAACTCGTTTTTTTTCAAAATATTGTTAAAAGCTTCGCCATAAGGAAAAGCTTCTGCCGATTCGGGTAAATATTCGTAAGCTTTTTGGTCTTTTGAAAACAATTTTCCCAAGATCGGAATAATATATTTGGCATGAAACCGGTAGATTTGTTTGAAAGGAAAGGCTTCGGGTTGAGAGGTTTCCAATACGACAAAAACACCTCCGGGACGCAAAACTCTGTAAATTTCGCTTAAACCTTTATCCAAGTTTTCAAAATTACGCACACCGAAACCCACGGTTACGGCATCAAAACTATCGTTTTCGAAAGGTAAGTTTTCAGAGTCTCCCCACACCATTTCTATCAAATGTTCCAAGCCCTTTTCTTTTACTTTTTTCTTTCCTACCTCGAGCATACCTTGTGATATATCCAAGCCTACTATTTTATCGGGTTTTATTTGCGCCAACATAACGGCAAAATCGCCGGTTCCGGTAGCTATATCCAATATTTTTCGGGCTTTGGTTTCGGCAATCATTTTTACCACTTTTTTTCGCCATTTGACATCGATTCCGAAAGTCATAATCCGGTTCATAAAATCGTAATTCCCCGAAATATTGTCAAACATTCGGGTTACTTGCTCTTTGCGACTTCCGTCTTTGTCTTTATATGGTTTTATGTCTATACCCATGTTTATTGTTTTAAAATTGCAAAACTTTTTTTACTCTGGCAAAAGCTTCTTTGAGTTCGTCTTGCGACGTAGCGTATGAAAAACGCAAACATTCCGGATTACCGAAAGCTTCACCGGTTACGGTTGCTACTTTGGCTTCTTCCAACAAATACATTGACAAATCGGTAGCGTTGTTTATGGTGGTTCCGTTAAAAGTTTTACCGAAAAAAGCCGACACATCCGGGAAGAAATAAAAAGCCCCTGTCGGCATATTTACCTTAAAGCCCGGTATTTCTTTCAGCAAATTATACACCAATTGACGTCGTTGGTCAAAAGCGTCTATCATGTATTGAATTTTTTGTTTACCACCGTCAAGAGCGGCTATGGTAGCTCGTTGTGCTATTGAATTGGCACCCGAAGTTACTTGACTTTGTATTTTGGCACAAGCTTTGGCAATGGTGGGGTGTGCCGCCATGTATCCGATACGCCAGCCGGTCATGGCAAAAGCTTTGGAAACCCCGTTTACGGTAATGACACGGTCTTTTATTTCGGGGATTTCGGCAAAACCGGCAAAATTACCGGTAAAATTGATATACTCGTAAATTTCGTCCGATATAACATACACTCGCGGGTGTTTTTGTAACACTTTTGCCAAAGCCGACAATTCTTCTTTGCTGTAAACCGAACCGCTGGGATTACTGGGCGTATTAAAAATCATCAACTTGGTGCGAGGTGTAATGGCTGCTTCGAGTTGTTGAGGCGTTATTTTAAAATCGTTGTCAATAGTGGTTTTTACCGGCACCGGAATACCACCGACCAGTTTGGCAATTTCAAAATAACTAACCCAATAAGGCGAAGGTAAAATAACTTCATCACCCGGACTGACCAATACCATAGCCGCATTAAAAATAGATTGTTTGGAACCCGTTGATACGACAATTTGATTGACATCATAGTCTATACGATTATCTCTTTTGAGCTTACGCACAATGGCTTCGCGTAAATCTTTATAACCGACTATGGGCGGATACTTAAAAAATTTTTCTTCCATGGCTTGGCGGGCTGCATCGACAATGTAAGACGGGGTATCAAAATCGGGTTCGCCCAAACTGAGACTGATAACATCCACACCTTGTGCTTTGAGCTCGGCGGCTCGTTCGGACATGGCAATGGTTTGAGAAGTTGAAAGGGTTTTTATGCGACCGGATAACAAGGGTTCCATATCTAAAATTTTAAATGACAAAACTACTAAAACTTATTGATTTTTATACATGGTAATTGATTAATTCTTCTATGGGATCTTTTATGATTTTTCCTAAAATTAATCCGTGTCTGTTTACCACTTCTTTTAGTTCTTTTTGAAATTGAAAAGCTATTGAACCGTTAAAGTGCAAAGGTAATTCTTTGTAATTTTTGTAGGCACTCAGTTCTTGAGTAATAAATTTTTCAAAACCTCTGATTAACAAGTCTTTGATGTATTTTGACTTATAGTGCTTGGACATAAAGGGAGCAAATGAAGCCAAATAAGTATTGGGTTGAGGTTTTTGATACAGATGAGTGATAACGGTTTTTTCATCTACTTTGTATTCTTGCTTAAACTGTTGTTTGAGTTGTTTGGGCATCTTCTTAAAAAAATAATCACGCAAAAGTTGTTTGCCAAACCAATTGCCCGAAGCATCGTCCATAAGCAGGTATCCGAAATATCCTATTGATTTGACTATTTCTTTACCGTCGTAATAACAAGAATTGGATCCGGTACCCATTATTGATACGATGCCTTCATCATTGCCAGCCGTAGCACGAGCAGCGGCAAGCATATCCGAAAAAATGTGAATTTGCGCTTTGTCAAAAAGTTCCGAAAGCACTTTTTGTAATTTTTCGTAGGCTACTTTGTCATCAACACCCGAACCGTATAAAAAAATTTCTCGAATATACGGAGCATGATGGAGCATTTCGTTGTTGCGGGCAATGTTTTTGCTCAGGGTTTCTTCGTCAAAAACCGTCGGGTTTAAACCTCCCGAGACAAATTTGCCGATGAGCATTCGCTCATTATTGACCATTACCCACGATGTTTTGGTTGAACCGGCATCAGCTATAAGTATCATGTTTGTTTATTTTGGTTAATTTGCCAAAAATACAATTTTAGTTTGTAATATAAAACGCAGCCGATTTTTTTTCGACAAATCAGGTTGTTTTGAAGTATTTCCAAATATCATTTTCGGGGGGAATTGCCACTATTTGCAGGGGTTCCTTTTTTATCGGGTGTTTCAAATCGATTTGTCGGGCATGCAATGATATACCGCCATTGGGGTTGCTACGCTGATAACCGTATTTTAAATCGCCTTTTACCGGACTGCCTATTTTAGCCAATTGCGCTCTGATTTGATGCGGTCGTCCCGTTTCCAAATCAATTTCCAACAAATGATATTGATCGGACGAAGCCAACAAACGATAGTGCAAAACAGCCTTTTTGGCATCTTTAATCGGAAGTTCATAGACGGTTGTTTTGTTATTGCGTGCATTTTTTTTTAAATAATGTGTCAATGTATCCGTAGTTTTGGGTGGACGTTTTTTGACAATAGCCCAATAAGTTTTTTTTATTTGGTGTGCTTGCAACATTCGGTTTAAACGGGTCAGTGCTTTTGATGTTTTGGCAAAAATAACCAAACCCGATGTAGGGCGATCTATACGATGTACTACACCCAGAAATACATTGCCGGGTTTGTTATATTTTATTTTAATGTATTGTTTGACTATTTCGGACAAAGGTATATCGCCCGTTTTATCGCCTTGCACTATATCGCCCGGACGTTTATTGATTACAATGATGTGATTGTCTTCGTAAACTATTTGAATGTTATCAACATTTGTTTTCAAAATAAACTAATTTTCGGGCTTAAATATATTTTCACAGTCTTTGCACCTGTAATAACTGTGTTTGGTCAAAGGGTAAGTTGTAAATAATAAAGAAATCAATAATGATAGAAAATCCCTAAAAGAACGTGTGGCTTTAAAATCGTTTTCGATATTTACGGATTGACACCGGGGACAGTGCAAAATCTCACCGTTACGGCTTATAGGTGTATTATTTATTTGATGAATTACGGCTAAAGCTTTATCCTTATTTTTTTCGTCAACTTTTAATTTTATACCATGCAAACCGTTACTTAACAAAGGGTTAAGTGTAATCATTTGTTCGTCAAAGATAAAAGCCGGTATCCCTTCGCTTTCCAATTTGGATTTGAGTAAATAGGCTTCGGCACTATTATTAAAAGCAGCTATGTTTACTAAACTCATAAATGACTGGTTATTTATATACCCTAATACTGTTCGTTTTCATTGGGAAAATCCAACGATTTAACATCATTGATATATTGTATAAAAGCCTTGTGCATAGTGGTATGCAAATCGGCATAGCGACGCAAAAAACGCGGACTGAAATCTTTGGTCATACCCAACATATCGTGCATAACCAACACTTGACCGTCCACACCGGCACCCGCACCTATGCCAATAACCGGAATACTGAGATTTTGTGCTACTTTTTGGGCCAGTTTTGCCGGAATTTTTTCCAAAACCAAGGCAAACACACCCAACTTTTCCAACAATTTGGCATCTTTTATTAATTTTTCGGCTTCTTTTTCTTCTTTGGCTCTAACGGTATATGTTCCGAATTTATAAATCGATTGAGGTGTTAGTCCCAAATGTCCCATCACCGGAATTCCGGCACTGAGAATACGGGTAACCGAATCGGATATTTCTTCACCTCCTTCCATTTTTACGGCATGTCCACCCGATTCTTTCATAATTCTGATAGCCGACTCCAAGGCTTTGGTAGAATTGCCTTGGTAAGTACCGAAAGGCATATCAACCACTACCAGGGCTCTGTTTACGGCTCTAACAACCGAACCCGCATGATATATCATTTGTTCCAAAGTTATGGGAAGCGTGGTTTCGTGTCCTGCCATAACATTAGAGGCAGAATCGCCTACCAAAATTATATCGATTCCTGCGGCATCTAAAATTTTAGCCATTGTATAATCGTAGGCGGTCAACATGGCTATTTTTTCGCCTGCCTGTTTCATGTCAAACAAGCGTTTGGTCGTAATTTTTTTATATTCTTTATGAACACTCATAAGATTAATTGGGTTCCAAACCTTCGGCAATATTGTAGAGTTTGGTTTTGTCGAGCAATTTTATTTTCTTGGCTTTTGAATATATTATGCCGTCTTTTTTAAAAGAAGATAATATACGAATAACCGACTCTGACGCTGTTCCTATAATATTGGCAAGTTCTTCTCGCGATAGCAATATATTGATATGTCCTTCGCGGTCGGTCCCGAAAACATCTTCGAGGTGCAATAAAGTTTCGGCTAAACGCTCGCGAACGGAATGTTGAGCCAGATGCGAAATCACCATGTTTGCCAATTTTAAATCATTGCTAAGCAAACGTAACATTTCTAAAGTGAAGTCTTTGTTTGATAATAAATTTTTAAAAGCGTCTTTAGGTATCAAACAGGCGGTAACATCTTCAATAGCCGTAAGATTAAGTGTAACCGCTTCGTCGTTAAAAACCGAACGGTAACCTATCAAATTTCCCGATTTGACAAACCTGATAATTTGTTCTTTGCCCGACGAATTGTATTTGGAAAGTTTTCCTTTGCCCGACATTAAACAAAATACCGAACGACTGGGTTTGCCTTCTTCCAATATCAAATCGCCTTTTTTAAAATGCAAGACTTTTTTGTGTTCGGATATATAGTCCAAATCTTTTTTGGAAAGAGTTTTAAATGAGTTTAATTGATGTATTAAACAAAGATTGCAATTTTTCATTGAAATGAATTTTTTAAAGACTTCAAACAAAAAGCTGTTGCCTGTCAGTTATTGAATAGCAAAGTTATAAAAAAACTTGCAAAAAATGATAAATATCATTAAATTAAATAAGTTTAAGGTGTTTTTGAAAATTGATTTTGTTTTTAACATATATATTATAAATAATGTATAAAATACGAATTTGAAAGCTATTTTTTTTATTAGACAGGTTTTAAAACAAAGATTAAAAAAAACTTTTTTTTTCAAAAATAATTCATAGATTTGCAGAAAATTTTGCGAAAGCAATTAAGTGCTTGACATAAAGCAATTTTATTACATTCAAAGAATAATAAATTTATTAAATCATATTATCATGAAAAGGACTTATCAACCGTCGAAAAGAAAAAGAAGAAACAAACACGGATTTCGTGAAAGAATGGAAACCAAAGAAGGACGCAAAGTCTTAGCTCGTCGCAGAGCCAAAGGTAGAAAAAAATTGTCTGTTTCATCAGAACCCAGACACAAAAAATAAGTTTTAGCCTTTATACCGGATAGTCAAAAGCTCGCTGCAATGTAGCGGGCTTTTTCTACTTGTTGTTTTTTTTGTATCTTAGCCCCGAAAAAATTTTCTTGCTATGAAAAACAGAATTTACCTTTTGACTTTATTGTTGCCCGCTTATTTTTTAATGTCTTACTCGTCGGGAGCTCCGTTCGGTTATTCGGGATCGCCGGGAGACAACGGGCGCACTTGCACACAATGTCACTCATTTAGCGGCACACCTGCACACCCAAGTATGTCAATAAGTGGATTTCCAACCAATGGCTACGTTCCGGGACAAACTTACAACTTAACTTTGTCGGTTAGTAACACCAATAATCCGGTAACCGGTTTTGAATTAACAGTAGAAGACAATTCACATCAAAAATCAGGAACATTATCACCTGTGGACGCCAACACACAAGCCTTGGAAAACAACACATATTTAACTCACACAACGCAAGGAAGATCAATAAAAACTTGGAATTTTCAATGGACAGCTCCACCCGCCGGAAGCGGTTCTGCCAATTTTTATTACGCTATAAACTTAGCCAACGGAGACGGAAACACAACAGGCGATCAAATTGTAAACACTTACGATGTATGGGGTGAAGACGTCAATAATGTCAAAACCTTGAACAATATTAATATTAAAATCTATCCCAATCCGGCAACCGATTATTTAATAGTGCAATCGGATAAATATAGATTTGAGCAAGCGCAAATCATTGATATATCAGGAAAAATATATCCTGTTAAAATAGTAAATAAGCAGATAGACATCAGCTATTTACCGACAGGAAAATATTACTTATACTTTCAAAACGAACAAATTAAGGGAAGTGTTTCCTTTATAAAAATTAAATAAGATGAAAAAAATTCTATTTCTATTTTCTTTTTTCAGCATACAAATCTTACTATCTCAATCTTTTCAAATAGATACACTTAAAGTTAAGGAGACATTGATAATTTCTAAAATAAAATTAACTCCTGAACAATTGAAATTGAAAAATAATATTAAGAAAGAAATCTCTCTGCACATTTTCCACGAACAAGAAAAAGGAAAAATTCCCGATTTAATAAATTACAAACCAAAACCATACGAAATAGCATTTTTTTATATGATAAATCAATCCGAAAAAAACATTCAAATGATTTTTATTTTTGGAAAAAAAATCAAAAAGTATTATCATAAAGATGATTTTAACAAGTTATTGGAAATTGTAAAATTGTTGGAACATCAAATTTTTTCTGTAAATAAATTTTCAGGAATGAAAGCTTATAGTGCCTTAGAGCAAGCTTTATCAGATTGAATTTTTTTTTTGAAAAATATACGTCGAATATTATAAAAAAATTGTACCTTTGCGCACATTTAAAATTCTAAAAAAGAAGAATTATGAACCATTATGAAACTGTTTTCATTTTAACTCCCGTTTTATCTGATGATCAGGTAAAGGAAGCAGTTAAGAAATTCGAGGATTTTTTAGCTTCCAAAGGCGGAGAGATAATTTGGAAAGAAGACTGGGGGCTAAAAAAATTGGCCTATCCTATCCAACACAAGAAGACCGGTTTTTATCATTTGATAGAATTCAAAATCGAGCCGGATGCCGTGAAAGATTTCGATCTTGCGTTTAGACGCGACGAAAGAGTTATGCGTCATTTGATTGTAAAACTCGACAAATATGCCGCCGAATGGGCAGAAAAAAGAAGAGAAAAAATTAAAGAAGGTAAAAAATAAGGATTATGGCAGGAATAGATCAAAGCTCAGGAAAACAATCTGAAATCAGATATCTTACTCAATTAGACATTGAGGTAAAACCCAATCAGAAGAAATATTGCCGTTTTAAAAAATACGGTATCAAATACATTGATTATAAAGACCCCGATTTCTTAATGAAATTCGTTAATGAACAAGGTAAAATTTTACCGCGTCGTATAACCGGAACTTCTTTAAAGTATCAAAGAAGATTAGCCAAAGCAATCAAAAGAGCGCGTCACCTCGCATTGATGCCCTATGTAGGAGATATGTTAAAATAAAAAAGAAGGAACGATGGAAATTATATTAATAAAAGACGTTGAAAATTTAGGTTTTGCCGACGATATCGTTACGGTAAAAAACGGATACGGAAGAAATTACCTTATACCACAAGGTTATGCCATATTAGCTACACCCTCAGCCAAAAAAGTCTTGGCTGAAAAGCTAAAACAAAGAGCTTTTAAAGAAAAACATATAGTTGAAGAAGCTCAAAAGGTTGCCGAAAAACTAAAAGCCTTACAAATAAAAATACCCGCTAAGGTTGGTTCCGGCGATAAATTATTTGGTTCTATCAACAATCAAAATTTGTCGGAAATATTGGCAAAAGAAGGTTTTGACATTGAAAAAAAATACATCAATGTTATCGGTGGGAGCGTAAAACGTATAGGAAAATACGACGCCAAAGTTCGCTTACATCGTGATGTAATCGTTGATTTGGAATTTGAAGTTACTCCTATTCGCGACGAAAAAGCCATTGCCGAAGCCAAAGCCAAAGCAGCTGCCGAAGCAAAAAGAGAAGAAGCCGCCGCTGCCGCAGCGGAAAAATCGGAAGAAAATTCCGAGGCTGACACAAACGAATAATTTTTTCTCAAACATAAACAAAAAAACCACTCCACAATTTCGGAGTGGTTTTTTGTTATAAACTTCTATTTTCAATACAATTGTTGAAAAAAACCGCCTATTGATTTATTATATATTTTTTGCAATAAACCTATATTTAATATTATTTTTCATGTCTATTTATGAATTTAATGATAATAACACAAAAATACAAAATACAACTTGCATTTTTATCAAGAAAACATTACATAAAATAAGTTTCTGTTTATATTTGTAAATTAATAATCATAAAACAAATATCTATGAAAAAAATTACTCTATTGTTTGCTTTCTTATTGGGGACAATAAGTTGGCAAGTTAATGCACAAGCTGTAAACGAAGCGGCAGGTTGGCCTAATACCAGCTGGACGTTAAATGTAATTGAACATACCGGTTCAAGTGCACAAGATGTTGAAGCGGACCCCACCGCTTCCGATCATTTTGCTTATGACGACGATGATACGGGTAGCGGTTCTCACGATGTAATTGCTGCCGAATCACCGGTAATTGATTTAACTCCTGCCCATACAGCCGGAGAAAACATTATCATTGTTTCCGGAAGCTATGTTTATAATAATTTTTCCAATAATGAATACCTTGCAATTGAATTTTGGGATGCCGATGCCGGTGATTGGGCACTTTTATATCAATTTCCCAATAGCGACACTCCCGGAGCTCCAACTGATGATTTCTGTTCGGGAACACCGGTTGATTATCAAGGAACATTAGACATTTCTTCTTTTACCGCTACACAATTGTCAGGTTTTAAATATAGATTTATTTATAACGATAATGTTACAGGTGACAATGGATATTATTGGGGTTTTTGTTTTTCATCTCCTACGCTGTCTTCCACGCCATATTCCTCTATATCTTTTGATTTAAATTTAAATCCCGACTGTGCCAATTCACAATTTAGTGTTGAAGTGAATGTGACAGATATGGGAGGAGCCCCAAGCGTTACCATAACTGACGATCAGGGAAGTGCTTCACAACAACTAAACGCTGTAGGTTCTGTTACCTTTGGCCCCTATGCCAGTGGGACCAATGTCAACTTTACGGTTACTAATGACGACGATAATTCCTTTAATTCATCCGATTCCATTTCTTATACATGCCCTACCAATAATGATGATTGTTATAATGCAGATGCTTTAACAGTATATCCGGTCGGGGGATCTGCCGGTAATGAAATAACTCTTGACACATCTGCTGATTATACGGATAGCGGCGCCCATCCTTCATGTGACAATACAGGAACAAACTTGGATGCTTGGTTTACATTTACAGTTCCGGCAGGTCAGGACGGCGTAAAGGTTATTTATGGTGGAACCAAAGCCGATAAAGTAGAAGCGGCTCTATGGGATACCTGTGGAGGTTCGGATTTAAGTTGTCAAAATTATACAAATAATGCATATCATGTTTTTCAAGGTTTAACAGCCGGACAAACTTATTATTTACAAGTTTGGACCGATTCGGGTAATGCAGGTGATTTTACTGTTGTATTGGAAGAGTTGTCTTACCCCAATTGTGCCGATAATCCTACACCTGCCGACGGAACTAACAACGTTACCATTGAAAGTGGCAGAAAAGTTGCTTTGAGTTGGGATCCTCCAACTTCGGGAGCTACTGTAGATTCATACTTAATTGAATTAGGAACAGTTTCCGGAACATATACAATCTCTGCAACTTTAACTAATAATTATGTTGACTTTTTAGGTGTTGATGAAAACACTACTTACTATTGGAAAATCACTCCCATATCTCAAGGAGTTAAAGCAATCGGTTGTTCAGAATGGTCATTCACAACAGGAGCTTACCCTGCGGCTCCCTCCAATGATACTTGTGCAAGTGCTATCGCACTTAATGTAGATCCCGGTGCTTGTGCAACTCCTACTGTTGCCGACAATTCCTTTGCAACTGATTCGGGTGAAGCTGCTCCGTCGTGTGCCCATTACGCCGGAGGAGATTTATGGTTTAGCGTAACGGTTCCTGCTTCCGGTAGTGTAACCGTTGAAACAACCAGTATTGCCAATTCAAATTTGAGTGATACAGGAATGTCTATTTATTCGGGCAGTTGTGGCAGTTTGACCGAAATCCAATGCGACGATGATAGCAGTGATGATGGCTATTTCTCAAAAATAGAATTAACCGGACAAACTCCGGGTGATGTTCTATACGTGAGAGTTTGGGAGTATGATAATGATAGATTCGGTGAATTTAATATTTGTGCTTGGGATCCCAATGCATCAGCTGTTGCCGACAACCAAATTGAAGGTTTTAAATTTTATCCCAACCCTGTCAATCATACTTTGAATATATCGGCTAAAAACAATATCGATATGTTGAGTATTACCAACATAGCCGGTCAAGAAGTTATGATATTAACACCCAATACTACGGCAACACAAGTTGATATGAGTCGTTTACCCAACGGAATGTATTTTGTAAAAGCCAGAGTAAACGGTGAAGTTACCGCCTTTAAAGTGGTTAAAAAATAATTAGAATAAATATCAAAATAAAAAGGGCTGTCTCAAAAATAATGGGGCAGCCTTTTTAATTTGATTATAACTTTGTCTTTAACGAAAAAAAATTGTATATTAGCCTATTATTAACCAAAAAAAGCAATTTATAATGAAAAAATTAACTACTTTTTTAGTATTATTTATCTTCGGAATCATTAATGCACAATATTTATCCGAAGATTTTGAGAGCGGAACAATGCCACCCTCAGGTTGGACATTGAATACTACAAATGCTTCTGAAACTTGGACTATTTACAACTCGGGACATAGTGGTGATTATTCGGCATCTTGTTTGTATGATGCCAATCTTCAACAACAAGATGAAGTTTTGCTCTCTCCGGTCATTGATCTGTCATCCGCTACAGATCCGGTTTTGCTATTTTATTTTTCCATGAGCTATTATTGGGGTGTTGATCCAAACAATAATTATGATTTAAAGGTTCAAGCTACTACTGATGGAGGTAACACATATACAGACTTATGGGTAGAAGATAATTTTGGGACATTTAATAACTATGTTTGGACACCGGTATCAATTGATTTAACCAATTATGTGGGAGTTAATAATTTACAATTAGCTTTTCGTTATGTTGGGGTTGATGGAGCACAAGCAATAATTGATGATATAATCGTGTCCGAAAGACCTGCGGCACCTAATTGTGCCGAAAATCTTATGCCGGCTGATGGTTCTGTTGATGTAAGCCTTAATCAGGGTCGAATGCTAACTTTTTCATGGGATGCTCCTTCCAGCGGACAAACGCCCACCGGCTATATTTTTAAAATCGGAACTGCACCCGGAACCTATATTTTTGAAACAAGTGTATCAGATACAACTTTTAATTTATCCGGTTTTCAAGATGACACAACCTATTATTGGACTGTTATCCCTGCATATTATGATACGGAAGCAACCGGCTGTCAAGAACTTAGTTTTACAACAGCACACATGGCGCCTGCCCATGATATTTGTAGTGGGGCTATGATGCTCAATGTTGATGCAGATGCCTGTGCAACCCCTACCGTTGTTGACAATTCCTTTGCCACTGATTCGGGTGAAGCTGCTCCGTCGTGTGCCGATTATGCCGGAGGAGATTTATGGTTTAGCGTAACGGTTCCTGCTTCCGGTAGTGTAACCGTTGAAACAACCAGTATTGCCAATTCAAATTTGGATGATACAGGAATGTCTATTTATTCGGGTAGTTGTGGCAGTTTGACCGAAATCCAATGCGACGATGATAGCAGTGATGATGGCTATTTCTCAAAAATAGAATTAACCGGACAAACCCCGGGTGATGTTCTATACGTAAGAGTTTGGGAGTATGGTAATGACACGTTTGGTGAATTTAACATTTGTGCTTGGGATCCCAATGCATCAGCTGTTGCCGACAATCAAATTGAAGGTTTTAAATTTTATCCCAACCCTGTCAATCATACTTTGAATATATCGGCTAAAAACAATATCGATATGTTGAGTATCACCAACATAGCCGGTCAAGAAGTTATAAGATTAACTCCCAATACTACGGCAACACAAGTTGATATGAGTCGTTTACCCAACGGAATGTATTTTGTAAAAGCCAATGTAAACGGTGAAATTACCGCCTTTAAAGTGACTAAAAAATAAATATTACTTTTTTAAACAAATAAGAGGCTGTCTTGCGGGACAGCCTCTTTTTTTTATTTCAACTTCCTAATACTATAAGTTTGGGTTCGGTAAAATCGTCCAGAGCATAACTGCCTCCTTCACGTCCCATACCGGAATCCTTTATGCCGCCATAAGGCATACTGTCTATTCTAAATCCGGGGACATCATTTACTATAACCCCTCCAACCTCCAAATCTTGCTGAGCCGTCAAAATATTGCTAAAATTATTACTAAAAACGCTTGCCTGCAAACCGTAACGCGATTCGTTTACCTTGTTTATCCCTTCTTTAAATGATGCTACTCTTTCCAAAACAACAACAGGAGCAAAAGCTTCATTATCATACACTTTCATACCTTTGCGGGTATCCGTTAAAACGGTGGGGGCATAAATATTGGCATGTTTGTTCAATATCGTTCCGCCTGTCAAAATTCGTGCCCCTTGTTTTACAGCCTCGTTTACCCAATCGTGAATACGAAATATATCTTGCCGGGAAATCATACTGCTGTTTACCACTTCGGGGTCAAACATATCCCCCGATTTTATTTTGGCTGTTTCTTCTAAAAAAACAGACTTAAATTTTTCAAACACTGTATCAATAACAAATATACGTTGCGTAGAAATACATATTTGACCGGCATTTAAAAAACTTCCGTATGCCAATTTCTTGGCAGTTCGTCGCAAGTCGGCTGTTTTATCCACAACAGCAGCCGCATTGCCTCCCATTTCCAACAATACTTTTTTCTTTCCCGATATAGACTTTAAAAACCAACCGATACGGTCGCTTCCGGTAAAAGACAATATTTTAACACGCTTATCTTCAACCATTTTCTGCGTATTTTCATTCGTTGTATATAGCACTTGAACAGCCCCCGCAGGCAAGTCGGTTTGTTGTAAGAGTTTGGCAAAAGCCAATAGGGTCAGCGGTGCTTGTGGTGCAGGCTTCAAAATAATAGGAGCGCCCACGGCAATGGCAGGAATTAGCTTGTGCAAAGCCAAATTTAAAGGAAAATTGAAGGGTGTAATTCCCAAAACCACTCCCAAAGCTTGTCTAATGGTATAGGCTGTTTTGCCTTTGCCGTTTAAATAATCCATAGGTATTTGTTTGCCTGCATAAGTCAGGGTGGTTCTCACGCCGGTTTGCAAATTATCAAGAGCCCTATTCACTTCGCTGCGCGCATAAGAAATGGGTTTGCCGGCTTCGGCAGCAATGAGTTGTGCAAAAGCTTCTTTTTGTTTTAATAACAAATCATAAAGTTGTTGTAGAATGTCGGCTCTTTTTTCTGATGAAAAGCGTTTAAAAATAGGAAAAGTTTGATAAGCCCTATCCAAAGCATGCTCAATTTGCAATTCGGAGGCAACAGAAATTTCAGCAATTCGTTCACCCGAAAATTTTTGAAAAACCGAATGGGTTTGAGCGGACGAAACAAATTTTCCGTTTATAAAGTTGGAAGCGGACAATATAGACTGATTCATAGCGTTTATTTTTTGAAGTAAAGTTAAGCATTGGTTCGATAAATACAAAAAGCCTCCACAAACGTGAAGGCTTTTTATAAAACAAAATTGATATAATTTATTTTTTAAAATTATCTAAAACAGTTCCTTTTTTGGAAGAGTAATTAACTTTAAGTGCATTTACTTTTCTAAGTTCTTCTTTGATATCGGTGATGATACCCATTCCTACATCTCCATCGGCTTTGATGGAGGTCAATATCAAAGGTTTTTCTTCTTCCCTTTTGCTTTCTTTAAATTTTAAGACAAAGGGACCTACTTCTTCGACACTGGCAAAAGCATCATTTAGTTGAATACGAGGCGCTTTACCGTATTTGGCTTGATATTTGGGAATGGGTTTTCCTACGTAAACATAAGCTACCAGTCCTTTTTTTTCTATCTTTTTAACCTGATCGGCGGAAGGCAGTCTGACCATAACCTTTTTTTCGCCGCTTTCGCGCATAACGGTAGCCACCATAAAGAAGAATAATAGCATAAACACAATATCGGGCAATGAAGCCGTTGAAATGGCGGGAGTTCCGCCTCCTTTTTTCTTTGAAAATTTACCCATAATTTATCTCTTTGGTGTTGACTCAGCAATTTTTTGAGGATAGGCATCTTTAACAGCCTTTTGTTCCTCTTCGGTTAATTTGTCAAAAGGTTTTCCAAACTTTTGTCTGGCATACCTGTTACGTATTTCGTTGTAAGCTGCAATCAGTTCGTTATAAACCGAAATATACTCTTTGTAAGAGGTTTCGCGTCCGTGTTTGATACTGATTACCGCTTTTTGCGGATTATCGGATGATTCGGGATCTTTGCCGTTATTGGTAATAAATTTAATGGCAATCTCCTTCACATCTTTTACTTCGGCAGGTTCTTCCTCTATCAACATTTTGTCTTGGTTGTTGATGACAATTTCCAACACGTTTTTCTTTTTGATAACAGGAGGTGGAGGAACATCCTTGGTTTCCGGCGGCGGTAATTTCCTTCTAATTCCGTAGTTACTTTCCATGGTAGTGGTAACCAGGAAGAAAATCAGCAGCAAAAAAGCGATATCCGCCATTGAACCTGCATTGATTTCTTGTAATTCTCTTTTAGCCATGAATAAATATTTTTATGGTTATTAACATCTCCTAAGCTTCATCTTCTTCTTCAAATTCGGCTTCTTCGTCCGATGTTGCCGAAGCGCTTCCGCCACTTATAAGTGACAAAACAGGAGATAAAAACATCAAAGCTATGGCTGCAAAGCCTAAGATATAAAAAGTATATAGTCCGGTATCCACCCAATTGGATGTATTGGCATCGACATGAATATTCGGATAGTAATCAACCGCTTCGTTTGAAGCCAAACCAAATTTGGCAATTAATACAACCAAGGCAAACAAACCTACAAAAATAAGGGTTTGCATCAGTTTTTTCGGGTGTGATACGATATCTTTTAACCAAACCAAAACAGTAGCAATCAAAGCCAAAACCAAAACTACATAAGTAAATCTTAACATGGCATCGATTGAACCGTCTGCTTCTTCGGTATTTCTCATTATAGAGACATAAAAATACAATGCTACGATTGCAATTATGCCTACTATAATTTTTTGTAGTAAACTTAATGTTTTATTATCCATTTTTTTTGAGTGATTTAAACGGTTTATTTTTTTGAATATTTGACTAACATATCTACCAATGAGATAGATGCATCTTCCATTTTGTTTACGATGCTGTCAATTTTGGCAATAATAAAGTTATAGAATACTTGTAAAATAATAGCAACAATCAGACCGAATACCGTAGTTAATAAGGCGATTTTAATACCACCTGCGACCAAAGAAGGTTGCATATCGCCGGCTGCTTCAATTTTATCGAAAGCTTCAATCATACCGATAACCGTTCCCATAAAACCGAACATAGGTGCCAAAGCAATGAACAAAGCCAACCAAGAAACATTTTTTTCCAAATTTCCTACTTGAACGTTGCCATAAGAAACAACTGCTTTTTCGGCTGCATCTACACCTTCGTCCATTCTTTCCAAACCTTCGTAAAAAATAGATGCGATAGGTCCTTTTTTATTTCTCAACAATTCCTTAGCTTCATCAACTCCTCCTTCTTCAAGAGCTTCTTCCACTTCATTGAGAAGTTTGTCGGTATTGGTATCGGCAAATGACAAATAGAAAATTCTTTCAATGGCGATAGCCAAACCTAAAATTAATATTAACAATACAATTCCCATAAAGGCGGGACCTCCTTCTACAAAACGTTTTTTCAATTCTTGATGAAAAGACAATTCTTTGGCATCGTCCGCTTTTTTTGATTTTTGAACTTTCTTTTCAGTTTTAGCTTTTTCCGATTGTGCTTGAATGTTAGTAGTTACAAAGAATAACATTCCTACAATGGCTAGAATAGTAAATACTTTTTTCATATCGATTTTAGTTTAATTATTATTTATTTTATTAATATTTCAAAAAAAATTAAGTAGCGGAGAGAGAGGGATTCGAACCCTCGGTACGCTTGTGACGCACACACGCTTTCCAGGCGTGCACCTTCGGCCTCTCGGTCATCTCTCCTGCGCCACAAATATAAATTGTTTTAATTGAAACACCAAATTTCGTTTTTTTATTTCTTTTATAACGTAATGATTAATATTTTTCGTGTATAAAACAATAAAAATTATTGTTTTTATATTTTTTTTGATAATTTTTTTTCTTTTTTATAAAAATCAAGGAGTTTTAAACACTCATCTCTCCGCGTATGGAACGTTCAAAAGCTTGTTTGAGGGCTTTTTTTGATAAATTTTTGCCCAATAGATACATCATTTTGGTCAAAGCAGCTTCGGTTGTCAAATCCTTTCCGTTGAGAGCACCGGTTTCCATCAATTTGCGTCCGGTTTCATATTTATCGGGCGAAATACTTCCCGATAAACATTGAGTTATATTAACTATATGTATACCTTTTTCGGTAACCGCTTGTTTGAGCAAACCCAAAAACCAATCTGCTGTTAAAGAATTTCCCGAACCGTAGGTTTCTAAAATAACTGCTTTTAATCCCGGTATATTTATAATGTATGATAATTGGGCTTTGGTTAGAGCCGGGTGCACTTTTAAAACAATAACATTTTCTTCGAGTTTTTTGTGTATTGAAAAAATACCTTGTGATACCGGTAATATACGATGTTTAAAAAACTTTAAATGCACCCCCGATTGTGCCAAAGGAGCATAATTGGGTGAATCGAAAGCGTTAAAATGTTCGGCACTTGATTTAACGGTTCGATTGCCACGCAAAAGTTTGAATTCGAAATAAATTCCTACTTCGGGGACAAGAGGTTTGCCGTTTTCATAACTTCCGGCTATTTCGATAGAAGTAATGATGTTTTCTTTGGCATCGGTGCGCAAATCGCCTATGGGAAGTTGCGAACCGGTTAAAATAACGGGTTTGGATAAATTTTCGAGCATAAAACTCAATGCCGAAGCCGTGTATGCCATGGTATCGGAACCGTGTAAAATAACAAAACCGTCATAATGATCGTAATTTTGTTCTATAATTTCGGCTAACTTTATCCAATGCCGGGGTTGGATATTGGAAGAATCAACCGGTTTTTCAAAAGAAATGGTATCAATCTGTTTATCAATTAGTTTTAATTCGGGGATTTGTTCCAAAATTTTTGAAAAATCAAAAGGGACCAAGGCACCGGTCTCGGCATCTTTGTGCATACCTATGGTACCTCCGGTGTAAATTAACAATATTTTGTTGTTGCTCATTTGCTCTTTAAGATTTGTTTTTATTAAACGAATTGATGTAAACTAAACTTCAATCTGAATATCAATCTGTATCGGGGTCAAATTTAATCAATATGTTTTTATTGTAAAGTGAATTTTGACAGTTATTAAATTCGTTTTTGCAAAGTTTTTTCTTCTTTTCATAAATATGTGAAGGGGATTTTTTGAGGTTTATTTTTTTTTCTTAACTTTGTCTTAACGTAAAAAAAGCACATGAAGTTAGAAAAATACATATCCGATTTGCTATATCGCTATGATTTGGTGATAGTTCCCGAGTTTGGTGGAATTATAGGACGCAAAAAAAATGCTCATTTTAATCGTGAAACTTATATTTTTTCACCGCCCCACAAAGAAATTTCTTTTAACGAACTACTACAAAACAACGACGGTTTATTGGCTAATTATGTTGCCGAAACAGAAGGTATTTCGTATGAACAAGCACTTAAAACAATTAATAATGAAGTTGATAAGTGGAAGAAAACCTTGCGTGAAAACGGTCGTTTAAAACTTGATTATATTGGTGTTTTTAATTTAAATACCGAGCAAAAATTGTTCTTTTTGCCTTTGACTACCCAAAATTATTTAGCCGATGCTTACGGTTTAACATCATTTATTCATAAACCTTCGGTTCAAAAACAAAATGTTTCGGTTATAAAACAAAATATCGTTTCGGTTGTTTCAAATAATCGGAAACCACAGCCAAAAATTGTCAAAAAAAGAACTTCCAAACAAACAAACCAATGGTGGCGTTATGCTGCTGTTTTGGTGGCAGGTATAGGACTAATGGGCGGTGTAGCCAAATGGGTTGATACGTCTTCAAAACCACAACCTGCCGTTTATCAAAAAGCCAGTTTTGTGCTTCCTTCCGATTTTCCGACAATAGTAATAAATAAACCTGTTTCCGAAATTACTGTTACTGCGAATAAAAAGGAAGAAAAAAAACATAAATATTTTATCATCAGCGGTGCGTTTAGAAACAAAACCAATGCGGATAAAAAAATACAAGAGTTACAACAAAAAGGTTTTAAAGCCTTACTGACCGAAAAAAACTCCAAGGGGCTGTATATGGTTGCCTACGAAAGTTTTTCTAACGAAAACGATGCCGTTTCTCAATTGAAATCCATCAAAAAAATACAACCCGATGCTTGGATTTTTGTTCAAAAATAATTGTATCGAATGAAAAAAGTATTCATTTTATTAATCCTGCCCGTTTTTATAGGCGGGATTTTTATTTGGGATGCATCACAACGTTATAACTATAAGCAAATTTGCTCAAAGGATATTAATGGCGACAGTTTGATATTTTTTCCACAAAGTAAAATATCGGAAATCCGAATCATGCAAAACATTCCTGTTTGGGGACAACTGACTAAACAAAAACTAAATCGTCCAAAACAAAAAGACCTGTTACAATTTATCAACAATCCCGACAATTTTTCGGAACAAAAACATTTTATGCTACATAAACAAGCCGATTACATCATAAGTTTTTATAACAACGACAAACAAGAAACAGGTAAAATATGGTTTTGCAGTTCATGCGGACAATTATTGTTTTCGGGGTATGCCCCCCGTTCCAAGTCGGGTGTAGTTAAACCCCAAAAACTAAAAAAACTGACCGGCATAATAACCACAAGCAATTAAACAATACGGTATAACTTTCCGTTTATCAGTTTGTATAAGAAAAGATAATCTTTAATTTCGTTAAAAATTTCGATGCGTTTTTGTTCGTCGGTGTCATTAAGTGCCTCTTTTTGCCGGTCGATTAAATCCAGAATTAGCAAACGGCGTAAGTTCAACAGAATGTCCATCACGTGCCAGCCCAAATTGGCATCTTTGGGTTTGACGTCCACTTGATATTCCTCCCATTTTGCCAGTTGATATTTTTCTTCATCGAGTAAAATATCCGAAACCAAACGAGCTGCTTCTTCGGGTATTTCGGTCAAAAGTCGGGCTATATCAATGGCTTTACCATTGAGGCTTTGCGTAATGATTTTGTTATAAATTTCGTTAAAAACCGGATTGGAAAACTCCAATTCGTCTTCTTGCAATTGTTTGTAAATTTCTTCGGCAATTACCGATTTTCTTTCTACTTTTTCTACTAAGGGCAATGAATTATCTTCGGGAATTTCTTTAATTTGCCAATCTTCTATTATCACCTCTCGATTGCCGTATAACAACAGCAGTTTTATAATCTCACGTTCCAATATTTCTCTTTTGTTCAGCACCGGCTCAATTGCTTTGTTTTTTTCGACCGGTTTTAAAACTTGTTTTTGACGTGCTGCCTCTTTTTCGGCTTTTCGTTGGTTGCCTGTTTTGACCAATGCCAGTTCTTTAAACAAAACTTTTTCGGAAATATCCATAATACGAGCAACTTCTTTGACATAAATTTCCTGTTGAATATAACCGGGGATTTTGGCAATGCTTTCAATAATATTTCTGATTAATTCTCCTTTTTTTATCGGGTCATCAGTTGCTCTGTCTTGCCATAATCCTGCTTTAAAATTGATAAAATCTTGTTGATTTTCGTGTAGATAAAGCAGAAGTTCGTCCGATGAAATTTTTTGACTAAAACTATCGGGATCTTCGCCTTCGGGCAATAACAAAACCTTTACGTTCAAACCCTGTTCCAAAATCATATCGATACCGCGCAAGGCTGCACTGATACCGGCACGGTCACCGTCAAAAATAACCAGGATATTGGAAGTAAGACGTTTGATAAGTTGTATTTGTTCTACCGTAAGAGCTGTCCCCGACGAAGCGACCACATTTTTTATACCGGCTTGATGAAGTGCCATCACATCGGTATATCCTTCGACCAAAATACACTGGTCTTCTTTTACAATTTGTTGTTTTGCTTGATAAATACCATACAGTATTTTGCTTTTGTGATATACTTCGTTTTCGGGTGAATTGATGTATTTGGCGGTTTTTTTTTCATTATTCAAGATACGTCCGCCAAATCCCAATACACGTCCGCTTAAACTGTGTATGGGAAACATAATACGACCTCTGAAACGGTCAATTAAGCGTCCGTTTGAATCGACCGTTAAACCGGTTTTTATCAAAAATTCTTTTTTATAACCTTTTTTGAGTGCTGCTTGGGTCAAAGCATCATTTTGGTCGGGCGAAAAACCGGTTTCGTAAGTTTTGAGTGTTTCGTGTCGAAAACCACGCTGTTTAAAGTAACCCAATCCGACCGACTTGCCTGTTTCGGTTTCAAAAAGTTGTTGTTTAAACCAGTTTTTGGCAAATTCCAAAACCAAATACATGCTTTCGCGTTCGGAACGTTTTTGTCGTTCTTCGTCGGTTTGTTCGGTTTCTTCTATTTCAATATGATATCGTTTTGCCAACCAACGCAAGGCTTCGGGATAGGTCATGTGTTCATATTCCATCAAAAAACTAATGACGTTACCACCTTTTCCCGAACTAAAATCTTTCCAAATTTGTTTGGAAGGAGAAACCATAAATGAAGGTGTTTTTTCGTCATTAAACGGACTATAGCCTTTGAGATTGCTACCGGCTCTTTTCAAATTGACAAAATCACCGATAACTTCTTCAACTCGTGCCGTTTCAAAAATTTTTTCTATGGTTTCTTGTTTTATCATGACTAATAAATGATAAAGTTTGGGTTATTTTTTACGTTCGATGACATAGTTAACCATTAGTTTTAGACTTTCTTTGGCTTCGCTATCGGGGTATTTTTCCAAAATTTGAAGGGCTTGCCGTTGATATTCTTTCATTTTTTTTATGGTATATTCAATACCGCCATGTGTTTTGACAAACTCGATCAACTCTTTGACTTTC
>Ga0256834_1000662_pt1 | contig 24594 bp, 21 predicted proteins | sample 4281140metaG_FD_190536 | JGI IMG/M metagenome (GOLD analysis project Ga0256834, IMG submission 190536) | Hydrothermal vent microbial communities from East Pacific Rise, Pacific Ocean - 4281-140 | ecosystem: Environmental > Aquatic > Marine > Hydrothermal vents | place: Pacific Ocean: East...
ATCTGATCGAGGATATTGACTTTTTTCTTTACCAGTACCGCAGAACCGTCTACCATACTGGATCCGCATTTACCGGCTCCACATTTCATCCCGCCTTCAGTGAGGGATTTTTTGTCGTCCTTGTCTGTACAAGCTGTGAAGAGCAGGGAAAGTGTGAGTAGAGAGAGTATTAAGATTTTTCGTTTCATATTTTTTCCTTCTAGGGTGTTGTCCCCTGACAACACCTTTAAAATTTTGTATATAGGGTGTTGTGGGGACACAACACCAAATATCTTATTGAGTTAGTTCTTTTTTAGCTGATGCTTTTCATACAGTACATAAAAGATTGGTATTAAAAGTAAGCTTAACACAGCAGAGCTTAGAACTCCACCTATCATTGGTGCCGCGATACGCTGCATCACTTCTGATCCTACACCATGTGTGTACATAATAGGAAGCAAACCTGCCAAAATGGCGAACACGGTCATGAGTTTAGGTCTTACTCTCTGGACGGCACCTTCATAGATGGCATCATTCAATGCGTTGAGATCAAACTTTTCTCCCAGTTTGTGCTGTGCGTCTTCCACGGCTTCTTTAAGATAAACAATCATAACAATGGCTGTCTCCGCCGCGACTCCAAGCAGAGCCATGAACCCTACAATAATGGCAATACTCATATTGAAGCCGAGTATGTCAACATAGAAGAATCCTCCCAGCAGTGCAAATGGCAAAGTAAAGAATACGATCAGTGTTGGGACCATCTGGCCTAAGGCAAAGTAGATGAGTACCAAAATAACCAGTAATACGGTCGGTATGATCCAAATGATCTTTGCCATGGCAGACTCAAGGTATTCAGACTGTCCTGCCCACTCAATATAGTATCCGGCAGGCAGTTTGATATCTTTTAATGCTTTCATGGCCTTTTCTTTATAGGTTACGACAGACATACCCAGTTGCGGCGTAATATAGATGAAGGTCACCGGTGTAGCCATTTCGGATTTTATAACCGAAGCACTCTGTCTGTATTCGACTTTTGTAAAGGTAGAGAGCGGTACGAATCCAACCGGTGTCTTGACTTGAATATTGCGTATCTCATCCAAATTACGGCGTTCTTCTTCTTCAAAACGCAAAGCGATCGGATAACGTTCAAGACCTTTGTACATGGTTGTGATCTTTTTACCGCCAATGGCAGCGGACGTATAGTCCAGTATGATCGACTTGCTGATGTTGTAGCGTTTGAGTGCCTCTGTATCGATATTGATATCAATGAAGAAACCTGCAGATGCCTGGTCGGAGATCACAGACTGCGTACTTTTCATATCACGCAGTCTTCTTTCGATCTTTTGTGCCACCTCCTGCAGCCCTTTGGCATCTTTTCCGTAAAGTTTGATCCCCAGGGGTGTTCTGATTCCGGAAAGAAGCATATCGATACGTCCGCGAATAGGGTAGGTCCATGAGTTGACAAGTCCTGGAACCTGAAGTGCTTTATCCATTTCACCCATGAGTTTTTCTGTGGTCATACCTTCACGCCACTGGTCACGCGGTTTGAAAGTAATGATCGTTTCTATCATTCCCAGCGGTGCAGGGTCAGTTGCCGAGTTTGCACGTCCGCCTTTCCCGAATACTGTTGCCACTTCAGGGAAACTTTTAAGTATTTTGTCTGTCTTTTGTGTCAAAGCTTTACTCTGATCAACGGAGATCCCGTAAGGTGTAACCGGCATATACATGACCGTCTGTTCATCCAGCATCGGCATGAATTCCCAATTGAGCTGCTGGTACAGCGGTACAGCCAATAAAAGTAGTCCAGCTGCGATGGCTATGACAATATATTTGAGTTTTAATCCATAGTGCAAAATAGGGTCGTAGAGCCAAATAAAGAATCTGTTCAAAGGGTTTTTTGATTCCGGGATAATCTTTCCTTTGACAAAATAGATCATCAGTACCGGTACCAGTGTGACAGCCAAAATCGCCCCTGCGGTCATAGCAAAAGTTTTGGTAAATGCCAACGGTGAAAAGAGCAGACCCTCTTGTCCTGAAAGTGCAAAAATAGGGAGGAAGGAGACCACAACCAGTGCCAAAGCAAAGAAGATAGGACGTCCCACCACTTGGGAAGATTTTACAATGGTAGCAATGCGTTCTTTGTCTTCTAAAGAACGTCCCAGTTTACCTTCTTCTTTATGCAAGGATTTGTGTGCATTTTCTATCATGACAATGGAGGCATCCACCATGGCACCAATGGCAATGGCTATCCCTCCCAGGGACATGATATTTGAACCGATACCAAACAGTTTCATGAGTAAAAAGGTCAGACCGATGGTCAGAGGCAAGACAATCAACACGATCAGTGAAGAGCGGAAATGCATGAGGAAAAGTCCGATGATGATAACCACAATAATACTCTCTTCAATGAGTGTACCCTTGAGTGTATCAACCGCTTTCCCAATGAGTTCTGAACGGTCATAGGTTGTAACCACATCAACACCTTCGACATGCAGTTCTTTCATTTTACTTTTAATACGTTTGAGTGCAGAGTAGACATCTTCCCCGTAACGCAGCATGACGATCCCGCCTACGACTTCACCTTCTCCGTTCAGGTCAGCCATACCGCGACGTGCAGCAGGGACTTTTTCTACACGGCCAACGTCGCCTAACGTAAGTGGAACACCGCCTTTGGTGGTAATGACAAGGTTACGCATCTCATCAAGGTCTTTAATGTAACCTTTGGCCTGAACCATCCACTCATAACCGTTCTGGATCACGATACGTCCGCCGGTATCGTTATTATTCTCTTTAAGGGTACGTGCTACATCCTTGATGGAGAGATTGTACTGTACCAAAGCATCATTGTTCACAGTGATCTGATAGGTCGGGATGAACCCGCCGATGGTCGCCACTTCAGAAACACCGTCTACACCCATAAGAGCATACTTGTAGTAGTAGTCCTGAAGGGTACGTAACTCTTCAAGTGTTTTGGTCTGAGAAGTCAAGGCATACTCATAAGCCCAACCCACACCGGAAGCATCCGGTCCCAGTGTCACTTCCATGTCATCAGGGAGTTGTGACTGAATGGAAGCCAACTGCTCAAGTACACGTGAACGTGCCCAGTAGAGGTCTGTATCTTCTTTGAAAATGATGTAGATCAGCGCATTTTCATAGGTAGAGAAACCACGTACTGTTTCAATGTTCGCAATGGCAAGAAATTGTGCAACCAAGGGGTAGGTTCCCTGGTCTTCAATGATCTCAGGACTCTGTCCTTTCCATGTCACCTGCACGATAACCTGTGGAGGAGAGAGGTCTGGAAGTGCATCCAAAGGGGTGTTTTTCATGGACCAGACAGACCCCATGATGATGAACACAGTTGCCATAAGGACAAGGAAACGGTTTTTTACGGAAAGGGCTATAATTTTTTCAATCATCTTTTAGTCCTAATAGATACTATTGATCTGTGCATCTGAATCCATCATGAAGAGAGCATTGTTCACAATATCCTCACCATGGGAGAGACCTTTTTTGACAATAAAATAGACATTGTCTAGTGGCTCTAATTCAATTTCAACCGGTTCGTATTCACCTTTGAAATCAGTGGCAAGGAAAGCATACCATTTACCATCTTTTCTCAGTGCTGCCGTACGGGGGATAACCAGTCTGCTTTGTTTTGTAGCAGAAGCGTGTATTTTGGCATACATACCTGGTTTAAGTATGTCATTGTCATTATTCACAGTTAAACGCAGGGTTGCAGTGGCTTCTTTAGGGTCCAGCATAGGGTAGAGCAGTGTTTTTCTTGCTTTAAATACTGTAGGTATACCTTTTATTTTCACGGTAAAGTGCTCTAACTTATTTAAGTTCTGTAATTCATTTTGAAAAAGTTTTGCTTCAAACCAGACCTTCTCGAGATTGACAATTTCAAAGAGTTTTTGTTGTTTTTTAAAACTCGATCCCAGGTTGATATTTTTCTCAAATATCCAGCCTGAGATAGGGGCATAAATGGTGGTAAATTCATCCACTTTCCTTGTCTTTTTAATGAGGTCTATCTCTTTTTTACTCACATTGAGCAGTCTGAGTTTCTCTTTTGCCCCTCTGAGCATACCGAGTGTTGCTCTCTTGTCATTAAATTTAAGGGCATTGAGGTAATCCTGTTTTGACTTATAGACTTCAGGAGAGTAGACTTTTACAAGTGCATCTCCTTTTGCTACCTTTTTGTACAGGGTATCGGCATAGAGTTTTTCAACATATCCTGCATACCATGAAACGACATCGACCCTGCGGTTATCTTCTATCACGATGTAACCGTAGTTCACCTGCTCTTTGGCGGAGGTAAGAGACCTGACCTTTACTGTTCTGACATTAAAAAGCTGTTCAATGACACGTCTGTTTTTATGCTCTTTGATCTTTTCCGGTGTATTTTTTGCCGCCTCTTCATCTTTAAGCATTTGGGTATGTTCTTCAGGTGACATTTTTGTTGAAGCTTTTGCTTCTTCTTCTTTTTTAAGCATTTCTTCATGCTCTTTTTCTGTCATGCCTCCAGCATTTTTTGGCTCTTCTTTTGGTTCAGGAACAACTTTGCTGTTTGTCTCTTTTCCTGAAGTACACTTTCCTGATTCACATTTCATCTCTGCTTGTGACGACAGGGTTAACAGTAGAAATAGTGCAAGTATCTTGGTCAATGTCTGTTTCATTATCTGGTTTCTCCAATGAGTGATTTTAATTTTGCTACCGTTCTAAGATATTGTGCTTTTGCTACCGTTCTCTCTTCATCAAGGTCAAGCTTCTGTTCCAGGAGGTTGGTGTAGGTAAAGAGGTCTTCACCACTCTCTATGGAAGCTTCGTTAAGCTCGAACATGTGCTGTAGTTTTGGAAGACTGTCATTTTGAATGATCCCGTAAATGCGATAGGCTTCGTTCATTTTTGCGTAGCTCACACGGATCTCACTTTCCAGTGCATCTTTGTAATCCAAAGCGGCACTTTGTGCTGATAGTGCATCTTTCCTTGCTGCTTCGGTCTCAAGCTTTTCTGAACCGAAGATAGGAAGGGCAAAGCCTACAGAAACAGAAGCATAGTCCTCATACTCTTTACGGTTAAAATACCCGACTTGTATAAAAGGGTCGGGATTGACTTCCAGAGCTTTCATTTCTTTGTTGGCATTGGCAACTTTTGTTTGAGAGAGTGCACGTTTGTAGGCAGGATTTCTCTTAAGTTTTGAGAGGTAATAGCCTAAAGACTTAGGTCTGTACATACGGAATTTGTCTGAAACGGAGACATTTTTTCTCTGTACAAGGTAGGCAAGTTTTGCCTGCTGTGATTTGAGTACCGCTTTGTATCGTTCTGCTCTGATATGCAGTCTTGAGAGCATCAGCTCTGCGGCCATGGAGTTGGAGTGGCTCATACTGTCCGTTGAAGTGTAGGCATCATAGAGAGCAATGTTCTGATTGGTGAGTTTTTCATATTGGTTTACGATACGAATACGCTCTTTGATCTCCAATATCGTATAAGCAGTGCTTCTGATCTCTTCCGCAAGCTTGACTTTAGAAATATCATAAGAGTCTGAAATGACAGATTTCTGTGCACGGGTGAAATCTTCTCTCGCATCAATCTTCCCAAACCATGGAAAACGCTGTTTGTAGTTGATGGCCTGGTACTGCATCGGTTCAAGTCCACGGTTCGTTGGATCATCAAAACGGATGTCACTCATGTTGAGTACCAATTCCGGGTTTGCCCAATTCCTGCTTTTGGCAATACGTTCATCCATGGCGGAAAGCCGATGTTGGATCGTCTGCAGGGAAGGGTGTTTTTTGAGAGAGTAGTCAATCAGTTGCTTAATACTTTCTGCCTGCAATATGTTTGAAACAACAAGCAGAGGAAGTACAATAGTAATCATACGCATCGTGTGTCCTCATTTGTAAATTAGACATATTATAGCCGATATTACGTGCAAGTAGTGTGCACATTGTCAAAATTAAACTGTGTAGATGTATGCACATAATGTACACATAAAGGCGTTAGTATGGACTGCTATTAGATTATTTAATAAAGGTACAGGAGACAAAAGTGAAAAATCTACGTATAAGTACAACTTTAAGTGTGATGTTATCATCCATACTTTTTGCAGCACCTTCTCAAAACAAAGAGATAGAGGAATTGCGAAAAGATGTCGATTTACTTAAATTGGAAAACAGGAAACTTAAAACAGTGTATGAAGGGAACGCAAAATCAGGTTTTCAATTGGCTGGTTATAGTTCATTTGATTATGCAAACAGTGAAAATGGAGATGCCTCATTTGCAGGTGTTAAATTTGCTCCGATATTTCATTACAGGTATGGAGATATCTTTCAGTTTGAAGGTGAATTGGAATTTACGGTCAACAATGAGGGGGAAACGGACGTAGAACTGGAATATGCCGCAGGGACATTATTTATGAATGATTATATGGGATTGCAAATAGGTAAATTCATGTCGCCGGTTGGACAGTTTGTCCAAAATATGCATCCCTCATGGATCAATAAACTGCCGAGTGTACCTCTAGGATTCGGGCATGACGGCGCTGCACCGACCTCAAATGTAGGTATGGCACTACGGGGCGGGCTTCCTAAAATAGAAAATATACGCAGTAATTATGTTGTGTTCGTTTCAAATGCACCAACATTCGGTATTGCTGATGATGGCGATGTTATGATTGATGCAACGGGGAAAACCAGCACGGTAGACAACGCTTTTGTTGTGGGTGGCAGATATGCAATCGATCCCGTAGGCAATATGGAAATAGGTATTTCTGCTTCGACCGGTGATATTTCGGAAGCGTTACTTTCCGGTGAAAGTATTTTACGGGACTATGACGTTTTTGGTGTCGATATGATGTATAACTTCTTTTCTTTCAGTGTGAAAGCCGAATATATACAACAAAAGGTTGGTGACAATGCTTTGAGTCCCTTGGAAGGTGGTACCTGGAAAGCCTGGTATGGACAGATATCTTATCAGTTCGAGACGGTAAAACTGGAACCTGTATTACGTTACAGCGACTATCATAACCCTGAAATAAACCGCAATCAGCTCGCATTGGGATTGAACTATCTTTTTGCCAACAATATTATTGTGAAATGTGCCTATGAAATAAATAAAGATGAAGATGATTCAGCATCTGACTCCAGTGCAAACAATAATCGTTTTCTTGCTCAACTGGCATTTGGTTTTTAGGAGATCCGTATGAATAAAACAGTAAAAATAACAGTCATGACCTTAGGTGTATTTTTTATGAATACAGGAACGCTTGCTGCAGATGGAAAAGTGCCGGATATAGCCAATGGAGCAAAAGTCTGGGCAGATACATGTATGCGCTGTCATAATTTGAGGGCACCGTCTGACTTAAGCAGCAGGGCGTGGGTATATTCGATGAACCATATGCGTGTTCGTGCAGGACTTACCGGTAAAGAGACAAGAGACATACTTGCATTTATCCTTTCATCAAAAACACCTGAGGATAAAGAGTTGAGGTAAGCGGCATGATCTACACAGAACTTGCACGATAGTTGGACTATACTGTCATAAACAAACACAAAGGTCTATGCAATGCACATCAAAAAAACAACTTTGATCTTTTTATTGACAGTATGTTCCTCTACGCTGCTATTAGCTACAGCTCAGGGAGCACCTTCTGCTGATGAGGGTATACTTACGTTGGCACTGGGTTCGTTTGCAGCTGGATTGCTGCTTACTTTTACTCCTTGTGTGCTTCCTATGGTTCCCATCTTGTCGAGTATTATCGTCGGGCAGGGTAAAGATATTTCCAAGACCAAAGCTTTTTATCTTTCAGCAGCATATGTACTGGGGACGGCAGTCACCTATACAATCATGGGTGCGATCGCCGGTGCTACAGGTGAACAGTTGCAGGCTTATTTTCAGAATGTCTGGGCAATAGGAGCCATTTCATTGATCTTTGTGGCAATGGCACTCTCCATGTTCGGTCTTTACCAGATACAGTTACCCTCTTTCATACAGTCAAGACTCAATGCGGGATCACAAGGCATTAAAGGCGGAAGCGGAGGAATGGTGTTCCTTCTCGGGATGATCTCGGCATTGATACTGGGTGCCTGTGTCTCCCCCATACTTATCTCTTTTCTTGGTATTGCCATCTCGAAAGCGGATCCTGTACTGGGTGGGGTCACCATGTTCTTTATGGCTTTGGGTATGGGTGTACCGCTTTTACTGCTTGGCTTGGGTGCAGGGCACCTTCTGCCTAAAGCAGGGGAGTGGATGGATAAGGTCAAATATACTTTTGGCGTATTGCTTTTAGCCACAGCTATTTATATCTTTAATGAACTGGATCTTCTGCCTCCTCTTTTACTCTGGGGTATTTTATTTATCGTGGTAAGTATCTACCTTGGTGCCTTGAGTACTTTGTCCCAAAATGTCAGCGGCTGGTACAAACTGCTTAAAGGTTTAGGTGTGGTTATTTTGATCTGGGGAATGCTGCTGCTGATCGGTGCAGCCTATGGTCAACAAGATATACTCAAGCCCTTACCCAAACCGACTCTACAAAACAGTGCTGTGATCTCTGAAGAGAATTATGTCCCTTTTACGCTTATTAACACGCTGGATGACCTTGATACAAAAAAAGAACAGGCTGTCAAAGAAGGAAAGTTTCTGGTGATTTATTTTTATAAAGATACCTGTCCCGTCTGTAGAAAACTAAAAGCAACAACCTTTCAGGATATGAAAGTAAGAGATGCATTAAAACGAGATTACCTTGCAGTGAGAGTCAATATCACCGACAGCTCCAATATAGAGAGCCAGGCTTTACAGCAGGAATATAATGTATTTGGTTCTCCGGCATTTGTGTTTTTTGACAAGAAGGGAAAGGAACTCCGTGCAGAAATGTTTTACGGATATCAGGGACCTGAAGAGTTTTACGATACGCTTGATATGATCGTAAACGGCTAGGAAAGATATGCCCTTATGCAACAATGCGGTTGCGACCCTGATCTTTGGCAAGGTAGAGGTTTTTATCTGCTTTTTCAAAAAGTTCAGAATAGGGTACGGTCTCATGCGGTATTTCAGATGCTATGCCTACACTGCAGGTCATATAATCGTGGGTAGGTGATGTTTTGTGTTCTATGGCTTCATCACATATATCTGTCTGGATCTTTTGGGCAAACTGCATAGCCTTTTTCAATGATGTATTGGTTAAAATAGCGACAAACTCTTCGCCTCCGAAACGGAACATATGATCCCGGTCTTTTTCTATATGTTTATTCAAAATCTCTGCAATGAGTTTGAGTGCACCGTCTCCGCAAAGGTGTCCGTAAGTGTCATTGTATGCTTTGAAATGATCAATATCAAAGATCAGAATAGACAAAGGCAGCTTTTGATCTTTTGCCGTATGATAGAGTTGTTCTGAATGGGTACTGTATTTACGTCTGTTGGCGAGACCCGTAAGATGATCGGTCTCCATCAGTTCGGTGAGTTGCCTTTCCATGTTCTTATTGGTTCTGATAAGAAAGGAGGTCAGTATGGTCAAAATAACAAAAATATTGATGAGCGTTACAATATAGTTGATGCTTTCTGATGCTTTGCTTACCGGTAAAAGAGGAGGGTAGTTTGCCTGATAATACAAGGTCAAAAGCAATAGAAGAAATGTAGTGCCTACCCAGATATAGCTTTTTCTGTTCAATCCCAAAAAGAAGAAAATACCAACAGGTGCGAGAAAGAAATAGAGGTAATCTCCTGTCTCCTTCTGGACACAGAGTGTCAGTGTGGTGACAACCAGAAGTGGTGCAAGAAGCAGCAGTTCTTTGGCGGTTTCATAATGGTGTTTTTTATTGAGATAAAGGACTAAAAGTGTAGAAATAAGTAAAACCAGTGAGACAAGAAATTGAAACAGGCTTTGATCTCCTGATGTGAGATATATTACTTCATAAATATAGATTAGAACACCGTTGAAAGCAGCAAAAAATGTGACAAGCGCCGCCAAATTACTGAATTGCAGGTATTTTTTTTCATTGTACGTAAAATTATCCGCTAATCCGGTATTAACCAATGCGGATAGTTTTACATAAATATTTTTAAATAATCTCATGAAAGATTATAGCAAACTGTACTTAAGCTATTTTATTAAAACCAGAACCTCAGACCCACAAGAAGATTGCTTTCGTTGACAGGAGAATAGTCATAAGTATTGCCAAAATTTCTGTCCCATGTGATACCTATATAGGGTGCAAATTCTCTAACTATTTCATAACGCAACCTTAATCCTGCTTCCAAAGAAGAGAGTCCTGAACCCAGCTTGAGTTCAGGGTCATCTTTGCTGTAGAATTCAGCCTCGAGAGAGGGGGTCAAAATAAGTTTTTGGGTAATGAGTGCTTCATACTCAAGATCAAGACGCAAACCGACATTGCCTTCACTGTTAAAGAGCAGTGCTGCTCTGCTTTCAAAATAGTAGGGTGCCAGACCGGCAATGGCGATCTCTCCCCAGGTTCTTGACCCACTGCTATATTTGTCATAGGCGATACCTGCCTGTATATCCCAAAAAGGAGCAATGGCTCTGGAGTAGACAAGTTCATTCTGTGAGAACTCAAGAGCATCCTTGGTCGCTTCCCCGTCGCTGTAAATGTAGAGCTTGTCAATGTCATACCCTATATAAAAACTGCCTTCCCATACACGGGTATTTTCATCGTTGTTGAGGATTTCGAGTTTATCCATAATGAGCATGGTTCTCAGTGGATCATCTGCACCGGCAGCATATACTGTTTGACCTAAAGCCATAGCGCTTGCCAAACTTAATAATAATTTTTTCATTTTTCTGTCTCCTTTATGCCACAACAACTTTTCTGAACATCCCTGCCATATGGTAGAGCAGGTGACAGTGGTAGGCCCAGCCGCCTTTGGCATCTACAGTAACACGGTAGCTGATCTTGCTTCCCGGTTGAACGATGATGGTATGTTTACGGACCAAATGGTTGTCATCGCCTGTTTCCAGGTCACTCCACATACCGTGCAGGTGCATAGGGTGGTTCATCATTGTATCATTGATGAAAGTAATACGCAGACGTTCTCCATAGTGAAACTGTAAGGGCTTTGCATCGGCATATTTGATCCCGTTGATGGACCACATATAACGCTCCATGTTACCTGTAAGATGCAGGATGATCTCTCTGTCCGGTTTTTTGTCTCTACGTGTAGAGTAGCGGTTCTTCAAGTCTGCATAAGTGAGAACTCTGCGTCCGTTCTTTCTCAGTCCGACACCGGGGTCTTCCAATCTGTATTTCGGATCCATCGCCATCATAGTACTTTGCACCCCTTTTGCCATCGGCAGTTTGGTGATGGGGTACTTTTGTGCTTCCATGGCAGACCAGCGGTATTTTTTCATAGGCATTTTCATACCTTTCATAGAATTTTTTTTCATTTTTTTCATATCCATACCCATGTCCGCCATGCTTAAAGGCTGGGGTTTGTCCATTCTTGGCGCTTTTGCAAGAAGAGTCGATGCGGGTGTCAAGGATCCGAGTGCATAACCGGAACGCTCAATACTTTGGGCAAAGATGGCGTAAGCTTTGTTGCTTTTAGGCTGTACGATTACATCATAGGTTTCAGCCACACCAATACGAAACTCATCGACAGAGACCGGTTTAATGTGGTTTCCGTCTGCGGCCACCACAGTCATTTTCAGACCGGGAATACGCACATCAAAAAAAGACATGGCGGCACCGTTAATAAAACGAAGACGGATCTTTTCTCCTTTTTTGAAGAGTGCTTTGAATTGAGTGGCAGGATTTTTCCCATTCATTAAATAAGTGTAGGTATAGCCTGTCACATCAGAAAGGTCACGGTCACTCATACGCATGCTGTTCCACATTTTTCTGTCAGAAAAGGCCTTGCCTAAACCTTTATTTTTAATTTCAGAGAAAAAATCACCTACTGTACGCTGGTTAAAGTTGTAGTAGTCACTGGAGAGTTTGAGTTTCCTGTAGATGGCACTCGGCTTTTCGTCACTCCAGTCCGAAAGCAGTACGACATAATCTCTGTCAACTCTGAAGGGTTCTTTCTTTTTTGCTTTGATGATGATGCTTCCGTACATGCCTGTCTGCTCCTGAAAGCCTGAATGACTGTGATACCAGTAAGTGCCGTGCTGTTGTACTTTGAAGCGGTAGGTAAAGGTCTTTCCCGGAGGGATTCCTTTGTAACTGATGCCCGGTACGCCATCCATAGGGGCAGGTAGGATAATGCCGTGCCAGTGGATGGAAGAAGATTTTTTAAGATGATTGGTGACATGCAGTGTAATGGTATCTCCCTCCTGCCAAACAAGTGTCGGTCCGGGAAGCTGGCCGTTGATAGTAGTGGCCACTGCAGATCTTCCTGTAAGATTAACGCTTGTATAGTCAATGTCAAGGAAAAACTCTTTGCCTTTGAGTACCCCGTCACTTCGTTTATGTTTCTGTACCGATCTTGCCTGTAGATCAATGGCGGTCAGTCCCATGACAGAACTTACAGCCACACCCTTTATAAATGTTCTTCTTTTCATTGCTTCCCTTTTTGACTACATCTGTTTTATACTTTTGCCTGTTCTCTTAAATGTCTTGATTTCTCTTCATACTCTTCTTTTTCTATGCCTCCATTTGCATAGCGTTTGTCAAGTATATCCTGTGCTCCTGATCTCTCCGGTTTTTTATTGTTGTCTTTAAGCCAATAGAAAAACACTCCTATAACTACAAGTGGAATGAGCCATCCACCAAATCCCATACCAAATCCATTCATCATATCTTATCCTTTTATTATATTAATTGTCCCAGCTATACATGACTTGTTTCAAGTTTTCAAAAAGTATGGTCATGTAAGATTGAAAGCGTGCATCTGTATCAAAGTTATTGACGATATCTTCAATACCAATGGTTGCGAGTGTGGTTACTCCTTTGTCTTCATAGACTGATATTCTGCAGGGAAGATAAACTGAGATCTCAGATAAATAAGTCAGTGCCTGTTGTGCCCCTGGCGGGTTACACAGTTCAAAAACAGTAATGTCTTTTTCTATAGGGTAACCTTTCTCTTCCAATATTCGTTTAAAGGCATAGGTGTTCAGTAGACCAAAACCAACTTCTTTTGCTTTGGCTTCAAGTTCCTGTTTAACCGTTTCAATATCAGTTGAAGTAGTCACTGTATAAACCATCTTTTATCCTTTGGTATTTAATAGTTGTATAGTACTGCTAAAGTGTGTATGGAATGTGCATATAAAAGAGTAAATTCAATCAATAATATTGGGATCTAAGAAAGGGTATATTTTTGTATACGGGCATACAATGCCCGCAAATTCAGTAGAATTATTTACTTCCGTATTTTTTTGGAGTACTGTTCCTCCCGGTATTTGTTTTGGGTTATGAAACCGTAAATTGTCCCATCATACCATTGTCTTCATGTTCGAGAAAGTGGCAGTGATACATGTACGGTACGATGGTATCGGCATAGTCTGTCATCTTCACCTGGAAGGTAACCTCTTCTCCCGCAGGGATATAAACGGTGTCTTTGTATCCTTTTTCATTGGCTGCAATACTGTTGCTTCCATTTCGTTTGACAAGTCTGAAGTGTGTGCCATGGATGTGAAAGTTATGGTCGATATTCATCGTGTTTGTGACGGTCCACTCTTCAAGGACACCCAGAGTCAAGGTTTCGTTGATCACATTGATATCCATAGCCTTACCGTTGATCGTGAAATTGCCCATACTTCCTTCAAGGCTGAAGGAACGTGCTATACTGGCTGATCCCGGAATATCCAGGGTAGTCAGAACATTAGGTACAGAGGTGGTCGCAGCAGGACTTTTGGATACATTAATCTTTAGGAATGTTTTGTTGTTCTTGAATTCATCGAGTGTCAGACTTTGATTCAGGTCACCGCTAAGATCAACAATGATCTCTGCTCTTTCAGCAGGAGAGAGTGTCAGTCTGCTCATAGAGACCGGTGATTCAAGAAAGGCATTGTCTGTTGCGATCTGCTTGAAAGCTCTACCGTCAGAGAATCCCAGTTCGTAAACGGTAGAATTGGATCCATTAAGTATACGGAAGCGTATCTCTTTGGCTTCTGCATCGAAGGTAGGTTCTATGGCTCCGTTTGCAATGAATGTATCTCCTATATACCCGCGCATGATCTCCTGCTGGCTAGGGTTGTAGACGATCTGCCCGTTGGTATCGAATTTTCTGTCCTGCAATACCAGTGGAATGTCATCTTTTCCGTAACGGTTGGGAAGATCAAGAGCATCACTTTCACTGTCTTCAATGATGATCATACCGGCAATGCCCTTGTAAACTTGTTCCGCTGTTTTATGCAGGGTATGGGGATGGTACCAGTTTGTGCAGGCTTTTTGTTTCACGGTATAGTTAGCCGACCATGTATCCCCGGGCTGGAACTCCTGATGGGCCGAACCATCCATATCTGCGGGAAGATGCATACCGTGACCATGCATACTTATTTTTTCATCTAGGGTATTGGTATAGTTGATGGAAACATCATCGCCATTGCGTAGAAAGAGTGTAGGTCCCAGGAAGGTTCCATTCACGGCATAGGTGGAAGTATCAGCTTCATTAAAGAAGTCGTGGGAGGATGATCTGATGGTCAGATCGTACTGTTTTGTACGGCTGCCGGAGCCTGAAATAGCTTCCGGTATGGGAAGTGCCTTTGCTTTTGGAGTGAGTGTACCGGAACCACCTCCACCGGACGTGTCGCTTTCGCCTCCACCTCCACCGCATCCTGTCAGTACCCAGAGTGCTGCTGCAGAACTGATTGTAATAAATTCTCTTCTTATCATGTTTTATCCTTATATATAGTATATGTACGGATGAATCATAATTATTTTATGTGTATGTAATGTGCATTCCAACTACACATTACTTGCACGTTATATGATTATAATGCGGATGTACAGAGAGTAAAGACTCTGAAAATTTACTGGGTATCAACCCATAACAAAGGATTAAAAATGAAAAAAGTAGTATTGGCAGCGGTTGTTGCATTGGGTTTAGGAATGGGTTTTGCGTATGCAGATGGTGAAAAAGCGGCTCAAGAGTTGGAACATGCAAATAAAACAGCAACAGGCCCTGACAGTTTCGCAGGTGACATGTCTAAAATGAAAGCTGCCGGTAAATGTAATGCAGACCAGAGTGGAAAGATGAAATCTACAATGAAGAAAGAGGCAAAAAAACCAACAAAAGCAGAACTTGAATTGGAACATGCCAACAAACTTCAAACAGAAGCCGGTGCCTCAGCAGGTGACATGAAAAATATGAAAGCCCAGGGTAAATGTAATACCGGTAAATAATTTTTTCCCGTAATCTCCTCCTCAAGACAGCCTGAACCCAGGCTGTCTTCTCCAAAAATATTCCATCAAATAAATTATTACCCCACTAACTAAATATAGATATGTCTATGCTATAATCGCTCAATCATTTATAAAGTAGGTTATTATGTTGGATATGGATCAGAAGATCAAAATCTTCAAAGCACTTGGGAATGAAACCAGATTTAAGATATTTAAAAACATTTTTACAGGCGGGTACGCCTGTTCCATCGATGAAAGTCAACCCAAAGATGATGTGATCGCACAGGCAACATGTGTCACAAGCATTGCAGAACATTTTGACTTTGCACTTCCTACGATCTCCAGACATTTAAAAGAGCTCAAAGATGCACAGGTCATCACTATGACCAAGCGTAGTAACAAAATCTATATTGAACCCAATATAGAAACCATGAAAGAGATCGCTTCCTGTTTCTCTGAACTTGTAGAAAATTTTGAAGCTGGTATGGCGTATCAATTCGACAATACAAGATCAAAGTAATGTAAGAAAGTAATCCTTATTCTCCTGAGAGTTTTGTAACACCTAGACCTGTATCTATAGGGTATCCTTCTTTAGCCCACCCCTTAAGTCCGCCTTTAAGGTTGACAGCATTTTTGTATCCCAGTTTTCTGAGGGTTTGCGCAGCTAGTGCCCCACGACTTCCTCCACGACAGTAAGTGACTATCAGAGCATCTTTGTTTTTGATCTTATTGAGAACTTTAAACTCCAGGTTTCCACGGGTAATCGCAAAATAATCATCTGCATAGATCTGCCCTTCAGCTCTTTGCTCAGCTTCTCTTACATCTAGGATGATGACACTCTCTTCTTTGTCAAGTATGCTTTTCAGCTTTTTTGCTGAGATCTCTCCTGATTCTTTTATTGCCTGTGCAATGAGTTTATCTGAAGCAGGATGTCCTGCAAGGAGTGGCATCATTGCCAATGCTGCGAATAGTGAGATTGTGATTAATTTTTTCATGTTTTCCCTTATCATGGTAAAATAAACTATTTAGTTAATTAGCTAAATAGTTTAACTATAATATGATAATTAAAATTAATTGTCAAGGATAATTAAGTAAACATGAAAAAAATAATTGATAATGAAGTTAAATTTATATGTTTGGCTGTAGTGAGTAAAGTAGAGGATGAATAAGGAGATAGACATGGCAGACAATACACAAATCATAGATCTTTCTTCCCAACGAAGAGAAAAACACTGGGACAATATTTTCAAAACTGTGGACTATACTCAAGTTTTATGGCATCAGGAGACACCACATCATTCTCTTGCACTTATAGAAAAATATACAAGACAGAGTGATGCTATTATTGATGCAGGGTGTGGTGCATCCTTTTTGCTGGATGCTTTACTGGAAAAGGGTTATGAGGATATTACTTTGCTCGATGTATCGAAGATATGTTTGGATATTGTTCAAAAAAGAGTGGTTGCTCAGAGTAGACAAGTCAAATACATATGCAGTGATATTCTGAATTTTACTTCCGATCATCTTTTTGCTTTATGGCATGACCGTGCTGTATTTCATTTCTTGTTACAAAAAAAGCAGAGAGAACAATATTTTCAGATAGTCAAAAACAGCTTAGCTGAAAATGGTTTTGCCGTTATCAGTACTTTTGCAATGGATGGTGATATAAAATGTGCGGGTTTGGATGTAATACCGTATGATGAGGAAACAATGAAGAGAGAACTTCCAGAAGGTTTAAAGATTATTGAGACATTTGCTTTTATTCATACTACACCGAAAAAGAGTGAACAAAAATATATTTCGTTTGTGATTGAAAAAGAATCTACTCAATAGTATATTTTAAGTGATGTGCACTTTATGTATCCGGAGATTCAGCAGAAAGATCTGCTAATCTTATCCTGAAGAGAGCCTGGGGTCAGGCTGTCTTCTTTAAATAAGGGGTAAGGAAGAGAAAATATTTTATTTTTTCTTATCGTTTCCACTGACTACTTCAGAACCTACTTTAACACCTTCTTTAGATCCTTTTACTGCACCTTTTTCTAAACCTTTGACCGTACCTTCAACGGCACCGGCTGCAGCACCGACAGCACCACCCACTACATCACCTACTACTGGTATGACTTCATGTCCTACTTTGACACCTTCTTCAATACCTGTACCTGTACCTTTTACTGCACCAACGGCAGCACCGGCTCCGGCACCTACTGTACCACCTACAACACCACCAACACTTTTCGCCGTAGTGTCAACAGCTTTTCCAGCCTCATTGGCATAAAGTGAACCAGAAAGAGCAACGATCGTTGCCAAAGACAGTAATGAACCTAACATAATGTTTTTCATTTTATTTCTCCTAAATATATTTTGATGTGATAATTATAATAAGTAAAGGTTAACAAGATGGAAATGAGATCTAAAAAATGGCTGTAAACCTTTTTTATTTTAATCTGCACAAAATATACACGCTTTCATAATAGTATAAATGATAAAGGATCTATTATGAATGAATCAGAAGAAGAAACATGTCCAAGTTGTGAACCACTGTTTAAAGAAGTGCATGAACATACTCATCACTCCAATGATCATGGGAATGTCAATGAATCAAAAGCAGATGCAAGTGCCATCTATACTTGTCCGATGCACCCAGAGATCCGGCAGAAAGGTCCGGGAACCTGTCCTAAATGCGGCATGGCATTGGAACCTGTGGTAGCACAGGTCGGTGAAGAAGATACAGAGGAGCTGGATGATATGACGCGCCGTTTTAAGATCAGTGCGATCCTTGCTTTACCTGTATTCATTTTGGCAATGGTCGCAGACCTTTCGCCTGCACTTCTGCCTTCCTGGCTCTCCATGTCAATGGTACAGTGGATACAGTTTGCTTTGGCAACACCGGTGGTACTTTGGGGTGGTTGGCCGTTCTTTGTTCGTGGTGTGAACTCGGTAAAGACCTGGAATTTAAATATGTTCACACTGATCGCATTGGGAGTAGGGGCTGCCTGGCTTTACAGTATGGTCGCCTTACTCTTCCCTCATATCTTCCCGCCTAAAATGCAACTGGAAGGTGATCTGGTGCATGTCTATTTTGAAGCGGCAGCGGTGATCGTTGCATTGGTACTCCTGGGACAGGTTCTTGAACTTCGTGCCCGTTCACAGACCAACACAGCTATACAGACCCTTTTGGGTCTAGCTCCAAACATCGCACGGATTGTCCGAGAAGATGGTACAGAAGAGGATATACCTCTGGAACATGTCCAAGTGGGAGACATACTGCGTATCCGTCCGGGAGATAAAATACCTGTAGATGGTGTGGTAAGTGAAGGTGAGAGTAATATTGATGAATCGATGGTCACGGGTGAATCCATTGCTATTGCCAAAAAAGAGGGTGACAAGGTCATTGGCGCAACGGTGAATGCCACAGGTTCACTGCTTATCAAAGCAGAAAAGGTTGGGGCAGATACTTTGCTTTCCCAAATTGTAGAGATGGTTGCCAATGCGCAGCGCTCACGTGCGCCGATTCAAAAATTGGCAGATGTAGTGTCGGGTTATTTTGTTCCTATTGTCGTACTCATAGCCATATTTGCATTCATAGGCTGGTATGTCTGGGGACCTGAACCCCGTTTGGCATATGCTGTGGTTTCTGCTGTTGCGGTACTCATCATAGCCTGTCCCTGTGCATTGGGACTGGCTACACCGGTTTCTATTATGGTGGGAACCGGAAAAGGTGCTTCCCACGGTGTGCTCATTAAAAATGCCGAAGCACTTGAGCTCATGGAAAAGGTTGATACTCTGGTGGTAGATAAAACTGGTACACTCACAGAAGGGAAACCAAAACTGGTGACGATAAAAGTAGAAGAAGGTGTGGATAAAGATCGGTTTTTGAGTCTTGTCGCTACATTGGAACGATCCAGTGAACACCCTTTGGCGGAAGCCATTGTGGAAGGTGCGAAAGAGAGAGACCTTCCTTTGTATAAAACAGAAGATTTCAACTCTGTGACTGGAAAAGGTGTAACAGGTTTGGTAGATGGTGTGCGGGTAGTCATAGGAAACAGAAAACTCCTTGAAGAGTTGGATATAGCCCTGGGTGATCTTGCTGATGTTTCTGAAACATACAGAGAAGAGGGGCAGACCGTTATGCTTGTTGCTTTAGGGGGTAAAATAGCAGGTATTGTGGGTGTGATGGATCCTATAAAGGAGACAACAGCCCAAGCCATAGAAGAGTTGCATACACAAGGTATTACGGTAGTTATGCTTACAGGTGACAACAAAACCACTGCCCAGGCAGTGGCCAAAAAACTGAATATTGACAGAGTATTGGCAGAAGTATCACCTGAAGATAAATCCAATGTTGTGGAGGCATTGCAGAAAGAAGGCAAAGTGGTCGCTATGGCAGGTGACGGTGTGAATGATGCACCGGCTTTGGCAAAAGCACATGTGGGCGTTGCCATGGGAACAGGTACGGATGTGGCAATGGAAAGTGCAGGTGTCACGCTTGTCAAAGGTGATCTTACAGGGATAGTACGAGCGATCAAATTAAGTCGAGGGACTATGAAAAATATACGGCAGAATCTTTTCTTTGCCTTTATCTATAACTCAATAGGTGTACCGGTTGCGGCAGGGGTACTTTATCCTACCTTTGGTATTTTACTCTCACCGGTCATTGCTGCGGCAGCCATGTCTTTCTCTTCAGTGTCCGTCATAGGAAACTCTTTGAGGTTACGAAATTTAAAATTGTGAATAATGAGAAAAAGGGAAGATTTAAAGTTTAGGAGGCTGGTTCCAACAATGCTTCGAACTCTCCTAATGCTATCGCAGTATGTGCATAATAACCCTGATAGCTGTTACAGTTGATCTCTTTCAGGTATGTTAATATTTCATTGCTTTCCACACCCTCTGCTAGCACTTTCAAATTGAACTTCTGTCCTATACTGACGACAGCTTCAATGATCAGTTCATCATTTTCATTCATATCACGTATGAAAGACTGGTCAATTTTAATGACATCCACAGGTAGTTCTTTCAGATGGGATAAAGAGGAGTAACCTGTTCCAAAATCATCAATGGAAAAAGTAAAACCAAAGTTCTTCAATTCTTTGATTTTACTGACCGCATCATCAATATTACGCATGATACCGCTCTCTGTGATCTCAAGTTCGAACCATTCAGGCTCTACCTGGTGTTTGTTAACAAGAAGCATCAGTTTTTCAACAAAATGTGGTTCCAGAAAGTGGATAGTACTGATGTTGATAGCAATATGATCCAAATTGAAACTACCCATATGGGTGATCATCTTTTTGGTGTCTTGCATGATCCTGTCAAAGATCCACTCTTCAAGTTTCACAATGATCCCGCTCTCTTCAGACAGAGGAATGAATTTATTAGGCATGAGCAGACCTTTTTGAGGATGATGCCAGCGTATCAGTGCCTCTGCACCAATGATCTCATTGCTCTCTACATTCATTTGAGGCTGATAATACATTTCAAATTCATCATTTTTGATTGCTTTGTGAATATCGTTTTCAAGCAGTAATAACTCTTTGGCCTGAATACTCATACTGTTTTCGTAGAATTCGGTACTGCCTCGTCCGGCTTTTTTTGCTTCATACATAGCTGTTTCGGAACGTTTCAGAAGATCGAATGCACTGGCATTACTGTTGGTGAACAGCACTGCACCAATGGAAAAACTTAAATGATACTCTTTGCCTGCAACCTTAAGTGGTGCAGTAAAACTTTTATTGATAGTTTCAATATACTTTGAAGTGAATGCTTCGGCATCTTCTTTCTTTTTCCCGATACGAGGGATCAGAATGACGAATTTGTCACCAGACATACGTGCAAACATTTCAGAATTTCCTATAGATGTTTTGATTCTCTGTGTGACCTTTTTAAGTACTTTATCTCCTATATCATGACCAAAACTTGTGTTGATCTTTTTAAAATGGTCAATATCGAAAAAGAGCAATGCCGCATACGTGTCATCGGTCTGTTTATCTTCGATCACCTTTTTCAGTGTATCCATAAGCAGTGTACGGTTCGGTATATCGGTAAGCATATCATAGTAGGCGTTTCGCATCATTGTATCACGGGCAGTGATCTCCGTGGTAATATCATTGACGATGGTGATCCCTCCGGCTACATCACCGTCACTGTTAAGCATAGGCATAGTTGAAAGATCGACATAAATATCTTTATCATTGTTTAAAAGTGCTTTTAGCGGACCGCGATAATTTCCAGTTCCTTTGTTAAAAACATTTTTATGTGCTTGAATGATCTGGCTGTTATTAATGGCATGGTAAAGAGAAATACCCCTTAGATCTTCTTTGTTCCCCACCTGATTCATCTCTGCGAATTCCTTGTTGACATCTTGAAGTTCCAATGCTTTATTGAAATAATATATTCCCACAGGAGCACGTTCGAATAAGGAGAAAAACCGTTCTTTCAGTTTCTCATGGGATGCTTTCATGTCTGTAAAATGCTGTCGGTCATTCAGTGAACTGGTAATGACCTTTCCATAATAATTGGCCACGATTATCATAAGCAGTACCAGTGCCATGACTGCATAAGCCATATTGAGGTAAATGTCTCCTTCTATAAAAAATAGGCGCCATAAAATAGGCCCATACATGACGAGAACATAGGTTAAAAGCAGATCGCTTTTGGTTGCCAATACACCCAATGAAGAGAATCCGATGGTAAAGAGGAAAAGAAGCAGGATCATTTGATTGATAAGGTCTGATTCCGGGAATAGCAGAAAGGCACTGCTCCCCCATATGATTCCGCTTATTAATACATTTGTATAGTAACGGTCAAGCCAGAGATCGGCATTTTTGAGTTTGTTCGTTTCACTTTCTTTTTTAAACAGGTTATAGTGATAAAAGCGGTAAACGAACATAATGACATTCAACAGTAGCCAGATACCGATAGAGTAGAGGTCTACAACAAGTATTTGCATTGCACATAAAAGTAATGCACCTAACATATGTCCTATGAGTAGAACAGGTAAAGAAATATAGAAAAAACTCAGTTTATCATAGGCTATCCGCTCTTTGAATGTAACTGAAGTATTATTGATTGTCCCCTTCATTGAAACCTACTCACTCAAACTTTAATTTTTATCTCTTGTAATATGTAAGTATAACATAAATCTTTTTATATTCAGAATAATATCAAAAAATGGCATAACATATTTATTTGATTTAACGTAATGTTAAAATATGATCAATCAGCTTATGTGCGCATGAAAATTATAGTAGAATATACGATACGTGAAACTAGGAGAAAAAATATGAAAATACTACTGATGGAAGATGATCCGGTACTGGGAGATATTATTACAGACTACTTGCAAGAGTTTTATGAGACGGATAGGGCTTTTGATTCTAAAGAAGCTCAGGAATTCATAGATGAGGGTGGGTATGATCTTTTTATTTTCGACATTAATGTACCCGGCAGATCCGGAGTGGAACTCATAGAAGAACTGCGAAGCTTTAACGACACGACACCGGCTATTATCATTACCGCTTATGAAGATACAAATCATATGAAAAGCAGTTTTGATGCCGGTGCCCATGATTACATCAAAAAGCCGTTTGACCTTGAAGAGTTGAAACTACGGATAGAGAAGAGTAAACTGCTCTTTCATATAGAGCAGGATAAACCGGAGAAATTGAGTGATGATGTGATCTATTATCCCAGTAGACGTATCGTGAAGAATGATGGTATGGAATATACGCTAAAACCTAAAGAGGTAGAGATACTTGAGTATTTTCTGGCACATCCGCACAGGCTTGTTTCCCAGGAAGAGCTGGTACAGAACATCTGGGAGTTTGATGCCATGCCGAGTGATGCCACGTTGCGTTCCTACATACGAAAATTAAGGGAGTTGATCGGTGCAGATAAGATCAGCACACAAAGAGGAGCAGGGTACAGATATGAGTAGATCAGCGATGACCGATCTGGAGAAAAGATCATTTTACTCTTTTTTGGGTCTTTATATTATCTCCTCCTTTTTATTTATTTCATTGGTAGGGTACTGGTATTATGCAGCGCAAAAAAGTGCTTTGGAAAATGAAACCTATTATAAACTTGAACACCTTGCCGATGTGAAAGCCGGAGAGATCATTATTTCACAGATGAGCGGCAGTGAACTACGTGAAGTGTATGTACCCAAGAACATTAAACTGGCATTGATAGATATGGATAATAAAGTGGTAGAGGGTACCTTGGTCGATCCTTCAATAAAGCTTGAACCAGGCTATTTTGAAAAAGACGGATACACTATTCTCATCTCTGATGCACCAAGAGAACATTTGAATATTAAATATGTCGTAGTGCAGTCTAAAATGCTTTCTACACAGTTAGTTCAGTTGAAAAAGAGTGTAATGAATGTGCTTATTGCTGTATTTATCTTTATCTCTCTGGTGGCATGGATGCTTTCAAGATTTTTTATGAAACCTATCAGAGAGAGAGTATTTCAGATAGAACGTTTTATTAACGATATTACGCATGAGCTCAATACGCCCATCTCCTCTTTGACCATGGCAACGGACCAGGCATTGAAGCGGGGAGAGTGTACCCCAAAGACAATGAATAATATTTCCATCAGTACCCGGCAGCTTTATGACATTTACCGCTCTTTGACCTATTTGAATTTCAATAAAAAAGAGGAAGTATCAGAAGTATTGAATATTGATGAAGTATTACAAAAAAGTGTTGAGTATTATAAACCGCTGGCCGAGATAAAGCGCATCGAATTTGATGTTGATCTGGAGAAAACAACCTGTGTGATCCCGGAATCAAGGATAACACTGCTGTTTGGAAATATCATAGGGAATGCCATTAAATACTCATCTCCCCGCTCACATATTGAGATCTCGCTGAAAAACAGAATTCTGACCATTAAAGATGAGGGGATAGGGATCGATCCCAAGAAGCAAAAAGATATCTTTAAAAAGTTTAAAAGAGGCACAGACTATTCCGGCGGTTTCGGGGTAGGGCTGAATATTGTAAAAAGTATTTGTGATGAGTATGGTATCAAAATAGAACTTGACTCAAAACCTGGTGTCGGCACAGAGTTCAGACTGTATTTATAAATGCTCTATAGCACTTGTCTGCTTTGTTTCACTATTTATTTTAGTGCATTCGATCATCTTTAATTGAATGATTAACATAAATTATGATAGAATGTCCATCATTACATAAAGGCAGAGGATGAAATTGAAATTCATACAGGTATTATTGTTACTTGCGATGGCATTCAACATCACACATGCTACTTTTATTGCAATGGAAGATCACTGTGATCATGAAAAAGTGATAGAATATGTCGGTG
>Ga0256834_1000663_pt1 | contig 24575 bp, 21 predicted proteins | sample 4281140metaG_FD_190536 | JGI IMG/M metagenome (GOLD analysis project Ga0256834, IMG submission 190536) | Hydrothermal vent microbial communities from East Pacific Rise, Pacific Ocean - 4281-140 | ecosystem: Environmental > Aquatic > Marine > Hydrothermal vents | place: Pacific Ocean: East...
TTCTGCATCATTATTGGTGGCCACTACCTGATTCGCCCCATCTTTCGCTACATTGCAGAGACAGGCCTGCGGGAGATCTTCACTGCTTTCTCCCTGCTGCTGGTCATCGGTATTGCACTGCTGATGCAAGCGGTTGATATGTCGATGGCCCTGGGTACCTTTTTGGCCGGTGTTCTATTGGCTGAGTCTGAATATCGCCATGAGTTAGAGGTGGAGATCGAACCTTTTAAAGGGTTGCTACTGGGGCTTTTCTTTATCTCTGTTGGTATGTCGATCGATTTTGGCCAACTATTGGCACAGCCGCTATTGATATTCTCATTGGTTATCGGTTTGGTATTGGTCAAACTATTTGTGCTGGTAGGTATTACTTTTAACGGCATCATCCCTGAAGGGCAGCGTGGCATTTTTGTCTTCCTACTCTGCCAAGGTGGTGAATTTGCCTTTGTCCTCTTCTCAGTTGCCCTATCGAGTGGTGCGCTTAATGCTGAATTGGTTGGGCTGCTCTTTGTCGTTGTTGCACTTTCAATGATGACTACACCACTGCTACTGCTGATCAATGAAAAGGTGATTCACCCTCGCTTCATCCGTTTGGGCCACACCCCGCCGGTGAATGAACCTATTGAAGAGAGTGATAACCCGGTAATTATTGCCGGATTTGGCCAGTTTGGCCGCAGTATTGGCCGTCTGTTGCACGCCAATGGGATTGATACCACCGTGCTTGATCATAACCCCGATCAGATTGAATCAGCACGGCAATTTGGTTACCGCATCTACTTTGGTGATGCCAGCCGGCTCGATATTTTACGGGTGGCGGGTGCTGAGCAGGCCAAACTGTTGATTGTTGCGGTTGATAACCCAGAAATGGCGATAGAAATTGTCGATCTTGCACAAGCCCACTTTCCCAATCTACAGATTCTTTCTCGGGTAAAAAATATCGCCCATGCGACAGAGCTGGTGAAGCGAGAGATCTCACTGTTTCGTTATGAGACGACAGATTCAGCGCTACGCCTGGGTGAAGATGCTCTGAAGTCACTCGGCTTTGGTGCATACCAAGCAAAAGTGATGGCCAATAACTTTCGTGATCATGAAGATAGCTTGCTGCAAGAGATCTACCGTACAGAAAAGTTAGAAAAACGTGTTGATCTATCGGTAAAGGCGCGTGAGGAGTTGGAGCGGATATTCTTAGCTGATAAGAGGGAACAAGAGCTGCGAGAAAAACGTGCCTGGCGAGAAAATTAGGCAGCGCAAGAGCAACTTATTTTCCCTACGGGTGGCTAAATTAAGCGCGGTAGGGCAGGCATGTTGTTTGTGCCCACCCGTGGTTATAATTTGAGTAATTTCAATGATGATTAGCTACAATTTAAGAGGTGTGTAACTAGCAAAGGTAAGTGAAAAACAGGCATTAAATATCATGTGAATATCTTTCCTAAGATGGTTAAAGTTTCATAATGATGTTGCCGCTATGTATATCGGAGGCGGTAAATACCCGAACTTTTCAGGTATATCCGCTAAATATAAACCTGACCCCGAGGGCACCCATAAGCGGTAGCTAAAGGGGAATACGGAGCAAGATCATGGCACAAACAATCAATACTAATGTTGCGTCCTTAACCGCGCAGCGCAATCTGAACAAATCACAATCTGCACTACAAACCTCTCTACAGAGACTCTCTTCAGGCCTAAGAATCAACAGCGCAAAAGATGATGCGGCTGGCCTTGCCATTTCAGAACGTATGACCTCACAGATTCGAGGTCTCAACCAAGCTGTTCGAAATGCAAATGACGGTATCTCCCTGGCTCAAACCGCTGAGGGTGCATTGAGTGAATCAGGTAACTCACTACAGCGTATCCGTGAGCTGGCTATTCAGTCAGCCAACTCAACCAATTCAGCATCGGATCGTGCTGCGCTTAATGCTGAGGTTAGCCAGCTATTGGCTGAAGTACAGCGTGTGGGTCAAGCAACCCAATTCAATGGTCAAAATCTTCTGGATGGTACGTTTACATCAGCACAGTTTCAGGTGGGTGCTAATGCCAACCAGACTATCTCTTTTGGTGTTTCAGGTGCGACGACCAATCTTTTAGGTGCCTACCAAGCTACTAGTACAGCTGTCTCCTCTGCTGCCTTTGATGGTGCTGGTTTTACTATCAATGGTACAGAGGTGGGTGTCTCTGCTGCTACTACTGCGGCTGGTTTTACAGCCGATAGTGCGGCTGCAAAGGCAGTGGCTATTAATAGTAAAACAAATGAAACCGGTGTTACTGCAACAGCAGAAAATAGCGTGACTGGCAGTGCTCCAGTTGCGGGTATTGGTATATCTAATGGAGGCATACTGATTAACGGTGTCTCTATTGGTTCTATCGCTGGAGATGCGAATGCAGTGACACAAGGGCGCAATGCAGCGACAGCGATCAATGCCGTTCAGAATCAGACAGGTGTAACTGCTGTTGCAGATGCCTCTACAGGCGCATTGACACTGACTGCTGCAGATGGCCGTAATATTGCCCTCACCTCTGGTGCCGGAACCGCCCAGGGTGCAACTGATATCCAAAATGTCACCGGCCTTGATGTGTCGGATGGTACTAATGCAGAGGACCACAATATATCAACTTTTCAGATTGGTGGTGCCTTTGACCTAAGTTCACCTGCTGCGGGCTCTTTAACCGAGGCTGATGTTGTTGTAATTGATGATATCTCCTATGAGTTCACAACGGATGCTACGGTTTCAGGATCGAATGTTGCCGTGACGGTTGCTGATGGTAATACTGCCGCCCAAGTTGCGTCAGCCCTTAATACCGCCATTAATGACCAGCGAGCTCTTGGCACTACAACATTTGATGCGACTGTTACAACAGATACCGTTACGGTAACCAATGCCCTGTTTGGTAATGAAGCAACACAGTATAGTGAGGCCGGTGTAACGGGTGGTGGTGGTGCAACCGCCATTGTGCAAACCCTGGATGGAACAACCGGTACCGATGCGGCTGATGGCAATGGTGTAACGACTCGGGGGACACTTACCTTGAGTTCAGCTGAGAACTTCACAATGGGTGGTGCTGATTTGGCTTTTGCAGGTATGAGTACTGCTTCAGCTGCCCTATCTAGACTGGATGCGGTTGATATTTCAACCGTTGCTGGTGCTAATTCAGCCATCGCAGTATTGGATGGTGCGCTGAGCCAGATCTCCTCCATGCGTGCTGATCTGGGTGCGGTTCAGAACCGGTTTGAGTCAACGGTTGCTAACCTGAGCACTAGTAGTGAGAACCTCAGTGCTGCACGGTCACGTATTCGTGATGCTGATTTTGCTGCTGAAACCGCTGCAATGACCCGTGGTCAAATCTTGCAGCAAGCCGGTATTGCGATGGTCTCCCAGGCCAACTCACTACCACAAAATGTATTGTCACTACTTCAGTAAAGGAGTAAATAGAGTGGGGAGCCCACACACTGGGTTCCCCATCTAAACCTGAATAGGTGTGATTATGACTAACGAGATATCTCAAAATGTGGTTGGGGTTATCTCTTCGAAATCGAAGGGGAGCCCTAGAGGGGTTAGTGAGGTGCCAGTGCCTACATCAATAAAGGCATTGGAACAGCCTACAGTAGAGAAACAGGTGCAGCCTGAACAGACAGCCTCTGCTCGGGCATCAGTCGTTGATGAGAAAAAGATTGAAACGGTTGTTGAAGACCTTAATGACTTTGTGCAGTCAGCTCAGCGTCAACTTGAGTTTTTTGTGGATAAAGAGAGTGGTAAAACAGTTGTTCGGGTGATTGATTCAGATACGGGTGATACCATTCGTAATATTCCCTCTGATGAGGTTCTTAACATGCAGAAACAACTGAAAGAGATGAGTGACCGTATGTTTGATAGTGAAACAATGGGTGGCCTCTCTCTACTGTTCAAGGGAAAAGCCTGACAAAGTTTGGTGACATGGAGGTTATTAAACTATATTTTTCATTAGGTCTACAGATTTAGGAGCAAGTCATGCCGAGTTTATCCTCCCCTGGAATAGGTTCCGGCCTTGATGTTGCCGGTATAGTCTCAAAATTGATGGAAGTTGAACGACAGCCCCTGCTTAATTTAAATAACAAAGAGGCTAAGGTTCAGGCTGAAATATCGGGTTATGGCTCCCTAAAGTCATCACTCTCTGCACTCCAAACCAGCACGGAAAAGCTAGGTGATGCAGGTACATTTAAAGCAACAAAATCTACCTCTTCTGATTCTGATATATTTTCCGTCACCTCTACAGATGAAGCTGTCACTTCCTCTTACGATATAACAGTTACTCGTTTAGCTCAGCAGCATAAGATGGGTTCAACAGAGTTTGCCGATACTGCAACTTTTGGCGGTGCAGCAGATGATGCGCTAACTCTAACAGTAGGGGAGAATAGTTTTACATTAGACCTATCTACAGAGATGACGCTGTCAGAGATACAAGCGGCTATCAATGTAGATGGTAATGCTACAGGAGTCACAGCGGGTCTAATTACAGGCGATAGCGGTAATCAGACGCTGGTTCTGACCTCAGAAAAAGAGGGGTACGATAACCGTGCACAGCTATCATTTGGTGGTGCCATTGGTGCAGGGACTTTTAATTTATCGACGCTGAATAAAGATGAAAATGGTGACCTATTAGCATCAGAGAGTGATTTGGATGCATCGCTAATAGTGGATGGTGCAACAGTAACCCGTAGCAGCAATAGTATTGATGATGTTATTGATGGCTTGACGATCGACCTTAAGGCGGTTGGTTCAGCGAAAGCCACAGTTTCACTTGATCCCAGCGTAGCAACTTCAGCCGTCAGCAATTTTGTCACCAGTTACAATAATCTTAAGTCCCAATTGTCGAATTTGGGCAGTACAGTAGGTGGTGGGGTATTGCGAAATATAGAGAACCAGCTTCGCAGTGCAATGAATACACCCATTTCTGGTTTGGGTGAGTATGATTATATTTCAGAGTTTGGTATCTCCACCAATGTGGATACTGGGAGGCTGGAATTTGATAGCTCGGTAATGACAACAGCGATGGAAGATAACCCTGATAGTGTAGTCAATTTTTTTAGTGATAGTGATGCTGGCTTCGCCACAAAACTTGATACGATGTTAGAAGGCTTTGTAGAAACAGATGGTATAATCGACACCATTCTTGAAGGCGCGAGTGCTAGAGTCAGGCAGATTGGCATTAGTCGAGAATCATTTGAAAATAGGTTGGTTGGTATTGAACGGCGGTATCAGAAGCAGTTTGCCGCACTTGATACACTGATGGTCAATATGAATACAACGAGTGAATTTTTAGATCGTCAGCTGGATGCCTTGGCTGACTCCGCTGTTCGCAAAAGCTAATAAATAGCAACGTAGAATCTATTCTTCGTTAGGAGTATCTCATGGTTAAATCCAGAGCAAGTAGTGCGCTTTCACAATATAAGAGTGTTGGTGTTGCTTCTGGTGTTGAAAATGCCACGCCTCATCGGCTGGTGCTAATGCTGCTGGATGGGGCGTTGGATAAAATTGCCTCGGCTAAAGGCCACATGCAGCGGAATGAAATTGCTGAAAAAGGGCGCTATGTAAGCTGGGCTATTACCATCGTGAGTGGTCTGCAAAACAGCTTGGATATGGAGGGTGGTGGTGAGATATCCCGTAACCTTGATGATCTCTACGACTATATGGTGCGCCGGTTAGCTGAGGCCAATATGAACAATGATGTTGATATCTTGGATGAGGTGATGGGGTTGCTGTTGGAGATTAAGTCGGCATGGGCTGCTATCGCTGATAGTGTGAATGATCTATCAAAACCTGCTGCCAGCGGTATGTAAGGCAAATATCGCATGTCATCAAGTAATGAGTTGTTGCAACAGATTCTAGAACAATCCAATGCACTGCATGAGCTAATTTTTAATGGAGAGCTAGAAGAGGCGGAGAGGGTTGAGGTGGAGAGGGGGCGTTTGATGAGATGCTGTTTCTCATCTGAGTCACCATTTGATAATCCACAACAAGCTGCTGAGATGATACAAAAAATCATCGACAGTGACAAAAAAGCGATGGCTCATGGTCAGCAGCTCTATGGTGACATGAAGCGCGATTTAGCCCGTTTACAGCAAGGTAATAAGGCGGTTCGTGCCTATCAAGAGGCCGGTGCTAGTTAATAGTTGCTACCAATATTAACTCAATGACGGCTTTGCTTCCAAAGTAGGCCAGCATGAGTACGACAAAACCACTTAATGTCCAAATTAGGGCAGTCTGCCCACGCCACCCGCGCTGAAAACGCCCCCATAGAAGTGTTGCGAAGACAATCCAAGCAGTGATTGACAGAATAGTCTTATGCACCAGATGCTGGGCAAACATATTGTCCAGATACATAAAGCCACTAAACAGCGCAAAACTAAGCAAGATAAAACCTGCTCCAATCATCTCAAATAGCAGTGACTCCATTGTCTGTAGTGGAGGCAGTGTACGAATGAACCCACCGGGGTGTCGATGGCGAAGTTGGTGGTCTTGAATCGCTAACAACACCGCTTGAACACTGGCTAATGCAAATAGGCTGTAGGCCATCATGGAGACTAAGATATGTATCTTAATACCGAGAATGTCAGTGCCAATAAGTTGACTAGAGGATGGATATAGCTCTGCCAAAATGATGGGGATGGTTGCCAGAGGTAGTAGGACGATGCCTAGGTTCTCAACCGGTTTACTTAAGCTGGAGATCATGAGTAGAAAGATAATGCCGCCAGCGGTCAGTGACAGGGCATTAAAAAAGCCGAGATTTAAGCCGCTGCCAATGGTTATGATGTTTTGGTAAAGCAAAATGGCATGGGTGAAAACACCGGCAAACCCCATAGCAAGCGCTAGAGTGCGTGATGGTCTCTTCTCTTGGTCTCTGCCAAAAAGCCGGCGTCCAATGATAATGCAGCTGGCTAAGTAGAAGGCCACTGATAGTAGGGTCAGAATAGTTGTGCTCATAATGGTGCGGATAATCGCATATTTGCTGTTTTTAGAGTAGAGATTCCCAATCTAAATTCTACAGTGGCAGATTTTAGATTGGATCGTTAATTATGGTGTTTATTGGCAGACATAATATAATCGTCAAATTGATCACCACAATACCGAATTATAAAGGTAGTTATAACTAATGTTCGATAATTTAACAGAACGGCTGGGTAAGGTACTTAACAACCTGCGTGGGCAGGGGCGTCTGAGTGATGAAAATATCAAGGATACCCTGCGTGAAGTGCGTATGGCTCTCCTTGAAGCTGATGTTGCACTGTCGGTTGTACGCACCTTCATTGAACAGATTAAAGAGAAGGCCGTTGGTGAAGAGGTGATGCGAAGCCTTACGCCTGGGCAAGTGCTGATCAAAATCGTCAATGATGAATTGATCAAGGTGATGGGGGAGGTAAATGAGACTCTCGATCTAGCTGCCCAGCCGCCTGCGGTGATTCTTATGGCGGGCCTGCAAGGGTCAGGCAAGACCACCAGCGTTGCTAAATTGGCTCGCTGGCTGCAAAACAACGGTAAGAAGACAGTCGCGGTGGTGAGTTGTGATGTCTATCGCCCCGCAGCTATTGAGCAGCTGAAAACCCTGGCCAATGAGGTTAATGCACACTTCATTCCTAGTCGGGCTGACCAGAAGCCAGTAAATATTGCAAAAGATGCCGTTGACCAGGCGCGCAAGATGTTTGCAGATGTGCTGTTAGTTGATACGGCAGGTCGCCTGCATATTGATGGCGAGATGATGGATGAGATCAAACAGATCCATGCCACTATAGACCCTATTGAGACACTGTTTGTTGTTGATAGCATGACTGGGCAGGATGCCGCCAATACAGCCAAAGCATTCAATGATACCTTGCCATTAACGGGTGTTATTTTAACCAAAACGGATGGTGATGCACGTGGCGGTGCTGCCCTCTCTGTCCGCCAAATTACGGGTAAACCGATTAAATTCATGGGTGTTGGTGAGAAGACCGATGCACTGGAAGCTTTCTATCCAGATCGTGTTGCCTCACGCATCCTTGGCATGGGTGACGTGCTCTCACTTGTTGAGGAGATGGAGCAGAAGCTTGATCGAAGCAAAGCGGATAAATTAGCCTCTAAGCTGAAAAAGGGTAAAGGGTTTGACCTGATCGATTTTCGAGATCAGATGGAACAGGTTAATCAGATGGGCGGTATGGCGGGCATGATGGATAAGATGCCTGGCATGTCTCAAGTCCCCGATGCTGTAAAGAATCAAGTGGACGATAAACAGGTAGGGCGCTTGATCGCCATTATCAACTCGATGACACCACAAGAACGTCGATTCCCGGCGGTGATTAAAGGTTCACGCAAACGCCGTATTGCTAATGGCTCTGGTACCCAGGTTCAAGATGTTAATAAATTGTTGAAGCAGTTTGCCCAAATGCAGAAGATGATGAAAAAGATGAAAGGTGGTGGGTTGAAAAAAATGATGCGTAGCTTGGGAGGACGCATGCCGCCTGGTGCTGGAGGCATGCCTTTTTAATACTATTTGGCCGTATCGTGGCATTACAGGTAAAAAGTCCCCCTTAGAGGCTTCACATTTGCCGAAAATTGAGTAGAATACGCCGTTTCCTGTCGACGGGAGTCGACTACGTGCATTATTTTAGGGTAGATCCATGGTAACCATCCGTTTGGCAAGAACCGGCGCAAAGAAAAAACCTTTTTATCACATCGTTGTGGCTGATAGCCGTATGCCGCGTGATGGTCGTTATATTGAACGTCTGGGTTTCTTCAACCCAGTGGCTAAAGGCGCTGAAGAGCGTCTTCGTATTGCTTGTGACCGTATTGATCACTGGGTATCAAATGGCGCTCAGCCATCAGATCGCGTTGCAGCACTGTTAAAAGAACACGCTAAAGCTGCCGCTTAATTAAAGCTGGAAGATCCTCAGTGACGATTGAATCGCCAGCTGAGAAAGCGAGTGCTACCGATGATATCGTAGTGCTGGGCAAGATCTCCGGTATTTATGGCGTCAAAGGTTGGGTGCGAGTCTACTCCTACACCTCACCGCGTGACAACATATTGGCCTATCCGCAGTGGTTATTAAAACGACGTAGTGGATGGGAGATGCACAAACTGTGTAGTGGTAAAAAACATGGCAAGGGTATCGTAGTAAAAATAGAGGGCTGTGACGATCGTGATCAAGCCGCTGCAATGAAGGATATCGAAATCGCTATTCATCAAGAGCAGCTGCCAAAGCCAGAATCTGGTGAGTATTATTGGCGAGATCTTAAAGGGCTTCAGGTTGAGACTGTTGATGGCGTAGTGCTTGGGCAAATTTCTGAGCTATTTGAGACAGGTGCAAATGATGTCATCGTCATCAAAGGCGATCGTGAACGGCTGGTACCGTTTGTGACAGATGATGTGATCAAGCGTATTGATCTTGAGGCCAACCTGATGGTTGTTGATTGGGATCCTGACTTTTAAGAGACTATGCGCTTTGATGTTATTAGTCTGCTGCCAGAGATGTTTACTGCTCTTACCGAGCAGGGCGTTAGTGGCAGAGCTGTCACGCGAGGTTTAGTTGAGTTAAATCACTGGAACCCGCGCGACTATACAGATGATGTTCACCGAACCGTAGATGACCGGCCTTATGGTGGCGGCCCTGGTATGGTGATGAAGGTCAGGCCGCTGCAAGCTGCAATTGAGGCTGCTAAGGTCGCTTCTCCCAATGCTCGAGTACTCTATATGAGTCCGCAGGGACGACGGTTAGATCAAGAGGGGGTTCGATATCTCTCGCAGCACTCTGCCAAAGGCTTGATCCTGTTGGCAGGACGATACGAAGGGATTGATGAGCGAATCATTGATCGCTATGTAGATGAGGAGTGGTCAATTGGTGACTACGTTCTCAGTGGCGGCGAATTGGCCGCAATGGTTTTGATCGATTCGGTGATCCGCACTCTACCAGGTGTATTGGGTGATGCCGAATCCGCAGAGCAGGACTCATTTAGTGATGGCCTGCTCGACTGTCCGCACTATACGCGGCCAGAAGTGGTAGAGAATATGGCGGTTCCACCTGTGCTGTTGGGTGGCAACCATGAAGCGATACGCTGTTGGCGGTTACAACAGGCACTAGGCCGTACATGGCTTAGGCGGCCTGACCTGCTGCAAGAGCGAGAACTGACAGCAGAAGAACAGAATTTATTAGACGATTTTATTCGCACACGGGCTGAAACCCGGCGAGATGAGGAGTGACACCATGAGTAATATTATTGCGCAGCTTGATGCTGAACAGATGGAAAGGGAGCTTCCTGAGTTCTCACCTGGCGATACCGTAGTTGTTCAAGTGCGTATTAAAGAGGGCGATCGTGAGCGTCAACAGGCGTTTGAAGGTGTTGTTATTGCCAAACGCAACCGTGGCGTTAATTCAGCTTTCACCGTTCGTAAGATTTCACATGGTGAAGGTGTTGAGCGTGTTTTTCAGACCTACAGTCCAATGATCGCTAGTGTTGAAGTGAAGCGTCGTGGTGATGTGCGCCGTGCTAAGCTTTACTATCTACGTGGTCTGACGGGTAAGGCAGCACGTATTAAAGAGAAACTCGGTTAATCGACCGTAGAATCTCTACAAAAAACCATCCGCGAAAGTGGGTGGTTTTTTTTTGCCTGTAAAATAGCAGCTTGGTGCAATAAAAATGGAAAAGACACTCTATTGGCATGATTATGAAACCTGGGGTGCTGATCCTAGCAGAGATCGGCCATCACAATTTGCAGGCTTACGTACAGACCTAGACCTCAATCCAATTGGTGAGCCATTAGTTATCTACTGTAAGCCAGCGGATGACCTGCTGCCGCAGCCAGAAGCTTGCCTTGTGACGGGCATTACACCACAAAAAGCAGCGGCTGTTGGTCTTATTGAGGCGGAGTTTATTGCCAAAATACATAGTGAATTATCACAACCAGGCACCTGTGGTGTGGGTTACAACAGTATCCGTTTTGATGATGAGGTGACACGTTATACCCTCTATAGAAACCTCTATGACCCCTATGCCCGTGAGTGGCAATATGGTAATTCACGCTGGGATATCATTGACATGGTGCGTCTCACCTTTGCCCTGCGCCCAGAGGGTATCAACTGGCCAAAATACCCTGATGGCAAACAGAGTTTTCGTTTAGAACAGCTTACAGCAGCCAATGGTATTGCCCATGAATCAGCACATGATGCGCTATCAGATGTTGAGGCCACTATTGCACTTGCCCGTCTTATTCGACAGCAACAACCTCGCCTTTACGACTATATATTCAAGCAGCGTAAAAAGCGCCAAGTTGCTGAGATGCTAAACCTAAAATCAGCGGAACCGGTGGTGCACATCTCCTCTATGTATTCATCAGAGTGTGGCTGTATGGCCATTGTCATGCCATTAGTTAAACACCCCAGCAATCCAAATGGTGTCATTGTGTATGACCTTAGTCATGCACCTAAAGTGTTGCTAACACTTAATGAGGATGAGATTCACCATCGTCTTTATACGGCTAGTGCTGATTTGCCAGAGGGTGTTGAGCGCATTCCACTTAAAACGATTCACCTCAATAAAGCCCCAGTTGTCGTGCCGATGAATACGCTTACCGATGAGGCAATTGAGCGCTGGGGAGTTGATTTAGCTGCTATTAAACGGCACCGTCAACAAATATTAGAAGCCGCTGATTTGAAACAGAAGATCCTATCTGTCCATCAAAAAACGGCATTTGAGCCTATTACTGACCCCGATAGGATGCTCTATTGTGGTGGTTTTTTTAGTGATGCGGATCGAATAAAGATGGATTCAATCAGGCGGCTGGCACCTGCTGAATTGGCTGAATACCCACTTGATTTTGATGATGACCGCCTACCTGAAATGCTGTTTCGTTACCGAGCACGTAATTGGCCTGAATTGCTCTCCACTGATGAGCGAGATCGTTGGGAAGAGTATCGTTACCAACGGCTACATGATAAAGAAGGTGGTGGTTCGATAGCGATAACAGAGTACAACAAATGCCTCCATGAGCTTAGAAACTTGCCTGAGCAAACAGATAATCAAGCGCTGTTTAATGCTCTTATAGCGTGGGGAGAGTCTGTGAAATAGAGCCGAGTGCTGAAATTAGGCATGTTGTTTTGTTTATCAGTTAACGGGGCAGTAAATGAGAATATATACATGTTGAATAGCGCTATTTGAGTTTTGTGATTTTCTGCCGAAATAGTGGCGTAGGATAATAATTACTTTAAGGATCGAGGCTGTACGGCTAGATGGTACCAATGACGTCATTTATAACTAAGAATAGACTCATTATTTTTTCGCTTACTGCTTCAGCTTTTTTGGCATTTGGTTCGTGGGTGATTCAAAGCAAGATTGAGTCCGATAGCAAAATGGAGATTGGCCGTTACCTACGTGCTGAGTTAAATATGACTCACCAAGCTGTGCGTAGTTGGGTAAAGGTGCAGCGTGCATCAAGCCTGGCGTGGGCGGATATGCGTAAAGCTCACCAATTTGCAGAGACCCTATTGGCCTACAGAGCGTCAAAAGAGACGTTGCTTGATATGAAGGTTCAGGTTGAGGTGGGGCGTTGGTTGGCTCCTGCTATCTCCAGTAATAAGTATGAAGATTTTTTTATCATTGGGCCAGATAACATCAATCTAAGTGCCTCAGACCGTGAGGATATTGGTGTGATATCGGCACTGCTTAAACAGCCAGAGCTTCTAAAGAGAGTTTGGGGTGGTTCAAGCTTAGTGACGCTGCCCCAACAATCTGTTCAGTCGCCATCAAATATGGGTGGTAATGTCAAAACAGACCGTGCAGAGATGTTTGCTGCCTCACCTATTCGTAATGAACTGGGGGAGGTGATTGCTATTCTCGCTTTTCGTATTAACCCTTCATTGGGTTTCTCCACTATTTTTAAGCGTGCTTGGGGTGGTGTAACAGGTGAAGTTTACGCTTTTGATGATGAGGGCCGACTGATTAGTGAGAGTCGTTTTGATCAGCAGTTGCGTGAGGCTGGTTTGATTGGTTTCAATCAGAAGGCGATGCTTAATATTACGCTACGCAGTTATAGTAAGGGCATAAAAACAGATAGTAAAAAAGCACTGTTAACCTTGATGGTACAACAAGCCATCTCTGGGCATGCGGGTATGAACCTAGAGGGGTATTCTAACTATTATGGTGCTAAAAATGTGGTGGGTGTGTGGCTCTGGGATGAGCAGCTAGGGTTTGGCTTTGCGGCAGAGATGGAGAAGGCAGAGTTATTCCAATCGATCTACTCTAACCGTGTTGCAATCACCTCTGCGACACTCTTCTCAATTATCTTTTTCTTGGCTTTAATGGTTGTTTTTATTCGTCATCGTACTCAGATACTTGAACGAGAAATTCATCAACGTGCGGTGCTGGATACGATTGCTGAGGGGATTATCACCACCACACCCAGTGGCATTATTGAAACAGTTAACCCAGCTATTGAGTTGATTTTTGGCTACCAGGTATCAGAGCTAGTGGGCAAGCATATAAATATGTTGGTACCCGCTTGCTATGGCAAGTTGCAGGTGAAACAGGTGCCAGCCTTTGATGGTATGGCAGCTGAAGAGAACAATGCTGTAGTGAATATGCGACAGGAGACGGTGGGTCTTTACAGAGCGGGCGTCAGCTTTCCTCTGGAGATTACAGTCTGTGAAATGCATATCGATGAACAGCGTAAATACAACTGTACGCTGCGAGATATCACAGAGAGTAAGCAGGCTGAGCTGACATTGCGTGAGAGAGAGAAGCAGTTCCGTAAGATTCTTGATTGCTCACCACTCCCTATGATGGTCACTGATATGAGTGGCAATATTGAGCTGTTTAACCAGAAATTTGTTGAACTGTTTGGTTGGACAATTGAAGAGATTGCCACCTTGAATCAGTGGTGGGAGGCTGTCTATCCAGAAGATATCTATCGAAATGATATTGTTAGTGAGTGGGAGCAAATCGTTAAGAAGGCCAATACCGATGGTACTGAAATACCACCACAAGAGTGGATGTTGACCTGTAAAAATGGTGATGCTCGTATGGTTGAGTTCCGAATGATGCCTGCAGGCAGTGAACATAATGTGATTGTAATAAGTGATATTACAGAGCGTATCCGGGCAGAAACGGTGCTGATTGATGCCCGTAAACAAGCAGAGTTAGCCACCAAGGCAAAAAGTGAATTTTTGGCGGTAATGAGCCATGAGATTCGTACACCGATGAATGGGGTACTTGGAATGGCACAACTGTTGCAAAAAAGTGTGTTGAATGAAGAGCAGCGTGGCCAGGTTGATATACTCTATCAATCTGGAAAATCTCTGTTGAATATCATTAATGATATTCTTGATTTCTCAAAGGTTGAGGCGGGTAAATCGGAGCTGGAGCTCTCTGAGTTTGACCTTGAACAAGCGCTCTCCCATATCTGCCACCTGTTATCGACCAAGGCAGATGAAAAAGGGTTGGAGCTTATCCTCAACTACTCCCACGAGTGCCCTCGTTACATCGTGGCAGATGCGGGCCGTATACGGCAGGTTATGCTCAATTTGATTGGCAATGCGATCAAATTTACAGAGAAAGGTCATGTTGTTGTTCGTGTTAGGAGAGAGGGAAGGGCAGATGATTTGGTGGATCTACTTCTCGAGGTTCAGGATACGGGCATTGGCATCGACATGGGGGGGGAGATGAATGTAGAGGGTGAATCTAAGCTCTTTCTCCCCTTCAGCCAAGCAGATGCATCAACAACTCGGCGTTTTGGTGGCACCGGTTTAGGCTTGGCTATTAGCAAACAGCTTGTCAAGCTAATGGATGGAGAGATAGGTGTTAATAGCGCACCTGGATTAGGTTCAACCTTCTGGCTGAGATTAAAACTCCCACTTGCAGAACAGCAAAAAACATTACAAAACAAACAACCACTGGCTGACATTTCAGTACTTTTGATTAGCAAAACTTTAGATGATTCAAAAGATCGTTGTCGCCAATTAGAAACGTTAGCAATGCATGTTGAGGTGGTTGCCGGGCTAGAAGAGGGTGAACAGAGGCTGAGAGATGCTGAAGAGCGTGCGCACCCATTCACCGTAGCCCTGCTTGATTGTGACGCTACAAATACAGATTGTGATACGTTTGTCCAATCTATCAAACGAGGCAAAACGTTAGCCAAAACCCTATTGATTTTATTGGGGCACAAAGAGGCACATCCAGAAAAAGAGTATCTTACCTGTTTTCCAAAACCTACTTCGATTGAAGCCCTGCAACAGCTACTGGTGGAGACCCTGATTGCTGCCAATGAGCTACCACCTCAGAGTATCGTAAATAGTGACGATGGGGCTCAGCAACTATTTGATAGCAAATATTTACCGAATGACGTACGCCTTCTTCTGGTTGAAGATAATTTAGTTAATCAAAAGGTGGCAAGTGAAATCCTGCAAAAGCTAAATTTCAATGTTGATATCGTCTCTAATGGTGTTGAAGCGTTATCTCGTTATAAAAGTGTCAAGTATGATTTGATATTAATGGACTGTCTCATGCCAAAAATGGATGGCTATTTGGCAACCCAAAAAATCCGTGAAATGGAGCAAGGGAGAGCGCGGCATGTACCAATTATTGCACTAACAGCTGATGCTCTGCGTGGCAATGAGCAGAGATGCTTTGATGCTGGAATGGATGACTATCTTTCAAAACCGTTCAATATCTCAGAGTTGCAAAATAAACTTATTGGCTGGTTGGGGAGTAGTGAGATGATGGTGGGTAGTGGAGAAGAGTACCTGCAACCTGCGATTGATAAATCAGCAACAGCTGAATTGAGGAGGGCATTAGGTAGTGACTTTATAGAGGTGGTTGATGCCTTTTTTGAGAGCATGCCAAGCCTCTTTGCTGCCATGTATGAAGCTACACACCCCTATGATACTGAAGTGATGATTTGTCATGCACACAGCATGAAATCATGTTCAGCCAATGTTGGAGCGATGCATCTTTCTGAGCTTGCCTTTCAACTGGAAAAAGAGATTAAACATTCTGATGCTATTGATTTTGATATGAGGTTTAGCCAATTACGGCAGGCATTTGAACTGGCTAAGATGGAGCTAGAAAAGGAGTATAAATAACGATGGTTATGCCCCTCTTACAACAGCTCTACTCTTCATGAATGTAGGACAGTGCTAATCCTCCAAGTATATAATCAAGAAAATATTTGGGTGGAGGTAGATGCAAACCATGTACTGATAACCTTTAATTGTGCGAGTAGAGAATGAAAATGGCAAAAATAATCACTATCGATGGGCCCAGTGGCTCGGGTAAAGGCACGGTCAGCCAACGAGTGGCAAGCCAGCTTGGTTGGCACTTTCTTGATAGTGGTGCGTTATATCGCCTACTAGGGCTAGCTGTGAGTGATAAAGGGATTGAGTTTGATGAGGTGGATCGTATTATAGAGGTTGCTAAAACAATGTTGGTTCAGTTTGAAAATGGTCGCATACTGCTAGAAGGTGATGATGTAACCGATACTATTCGTACTGAATCAGTGGGTAATAACGCCTCAAAAGTGGCTGCAATCCCACAGGTTAGGGCCACTCTTCTTACTTGGCAGCGTGATTATGCCAAGCCACCTGGTTTAGTGGCTGATGGTCGTGATATGGGGAGTGTTGTATTTCCTGATGCTGAACTGAAAATTTTTCTCACAGCGAGTGCCGAAGAACGGGCGAAAAGACGCTATAAGCAGTTGAAAGAGAAGGGGTTAGATGTTAATGTCCGCGATCTCACTGTGGAGATTGCTGAACGCGACCAACGCGACATGAACCGCAGTGTTGCCCCTTTGGTTGCAGCTGAGGGGGCGTTAGAGCTTGATTCAACATCACTTTCTATTGAAGAGGTGCTGGATATCGTTTTGCAAGAGGCAGAAAAAAAGCTCTAGAAACACCCCTGTTGTTGACTACAATACCAACAGCAGTATTGCATTATTAGGGTCGATGAACAGGTGTTCACGGCTAAATTTTAACCATCTAACCTGACGGCACCCCATCGTCTTGTAGAAGCCCAGGCTTCAGGAAAATCAATCCCATGACCGAGAGTTTTGCAGAATTATTTGAAGAGAGCATGGCCAACATGCAGCTCAACACGGGCGCTATTGTTATTGGCACTGTTATCGAGATCACAAACGACACCGTGATCGTTAATGCTGGTTTGAAATCAGAAGGCGTTATCCCGAGAGAGCAATTTCTTAACTTGGCTGGTGAGCTAGAAGTTGAACTGGGTGATCAAGTAGAAGTAGCGCTAGATGCCGTAGAAGATGGCTTCGGTGCAACCCGCCTTTCACGTGAGAAAGCGAAGCGCAACCAAGCATGGCAAGTGCTTGAGAAAGCATTTGAAGCTGAAGAGACCGTTGTTGGTCGTATCAACGGCAAGGTTAAAGGTGGTTTCACTGTTGAGCTGGGTGACATCCGTGCATTCCTACCTGGATCACTAGTTGATGTGCGTCCTGTTCGCGATACCGCGTACCTGGAAGGCAAGGATCTAGAGTTCAAAGTTATCAAGCTGGATCGTCGTCGCAACAATGTGGTTGTATCACGCCGCGCCGTTGTCGAGTCAGAGTACAGTGCAGAGCGCGAAGCGCTGCTAGAGAGTCTTCAGGAAGGGATGGAGATCAAAGGCATCGTTAAAAACCTCACCGACTACGGTGCATTTGTTGACCTGGGCGGCATCGATGGTCTGCTACACATCACTGATATGGCTTGGAAGCGTGTTAAGCACCCTTCAGAAGTGGTTGAGATTGGTGATGAAGTTAGTGTCCGCGTTCTTAAATTTGATAAAGAGCGTAGCCGTGTATCACTTGGCCTGAAACAGATGGGCGATGATCCTTGGACTAACCTCTCACGTCGTTACCCAGAGCATACCCGTCTTTTTGGTAAGATCACCAATATTGCAGATTACGGTTGCTTTGTAGAGATCGAAGAGGGTGTTGAAGGTCTAGTTCACGTCTCAGAGATGGATTGGACCAACAAGAACATCCACCCAAACAAGCTGGTTCAGCTGGGTGACGAAGTTGAAGTGATGGTTCTTGATATTGATGAAGAGCGTCGTCGTGTCTCTCTTGGCATGAAACAGGTTCGTCCTAACCCTTGGGAAGAGTTTGGCGAGACCCATAACAAAGGTGATCATGTCTCTGGTAAGATCAAATCAATCACTGATTTCGGTATCTTTATCGGTTTGGATGGTGGTATTGATGGTTTGGTTCACATGTCAGACATCACTTGGGATGAGGGTGGCGAAGAGGCTATCCGTGATTTCAAGAAGGGTGATGAAGTTGAGACGGTTGTTCTCTCTGTTGATCCTGAGCGTGAGCGTATCTCTCTTGGTGTTAAACAGCTGGCGAAAGACCCATTCTCAATGTACGTTGCCACTCATGGCAAAGGCAGCATTGTGAACGGTGTTGTTACTGAAGTTGATGCTAAAGGTGCGGTGATAAACTTAGCTGATGGCATTGATGGTTACCTACGTGCTTCTGAACTCTCTCGTGATCGTGTTGAAGATGCACGTTCAATCCTGAAAGAGGGTCAAAAGCTGGAAGCTAAATTCTTAGGCGTTGATCGTAAAAATCGCTCAATCTCTCTCTCTATCAAGGCGAAAGATGTTGATGAAGAGAGTGCAGCAATAAAGGGTTATGCCCGTGATGCAGCAAGCAGCAAGCCTACTTTTGGTGACCTGTTGAAGCAGCAGATGGAAGAGAGTAAGAGCGAATAAGCGCTTATATGGTTGAGTCGTGCAGGGTTGATGTTTTGTTAATCCTGCGCGACTGATACCCGTTTGGTTTTATAGTTCTAGGTTCGGGAATAGATTTAATAATGACAAAATCTGAGCTGATTGAAATTATTGCAAAACGACAGGGTCATCTCGCATATCGTGATGTTGAGCTGGCTGTGAAATGCATGATTGAGCAGATGGGGCAATCTCTAGCCTCCGGTGAGCGCATTGAAATTCGTGGCTTCGGAAGTTTTTCACTGCACTATCGCCCACCCCGCTTGGGACGAAACCCAAAAACGGGTGACTCTGTTGCCCTTGCGGGTAAACATGTGCCTCACTTCAAACCTGGTAAAGAGCTGCGTGAGCGAGTAGATGCTTCCCGCACGAGCTGTGAAATCTGCGAAGATTAGCCGCTCTGGTTCTGCCAAAATTGATGTCGTGTTGTTGTTTAAAATGAATGAGAAATTTTGTCTGTAGAGGCGTTCGCCATCTACATCTTACTTAGTTAGCCCTGAAAAATATTCTCGGGTATTAATCTATCCATAATCACACTCACAGTGAGTGGTATTAGGGCGTTGATACCGTAGAGATTATCTCTCAATAGCGCTCCTCATACGATACCCTCCCCCAAAAAACACCCCTTATCCTTCTCTCTTAAAATAGTAATATCCAAATGCCTGCTCATTTCTGCTGGGCGTAATATGCATCTCATCCTCCTGCTCGATAAGAGTGAATTGTTCTCCTAACTCTTGAGATAGCTTTGTAGCATTGTACTGGATGATATTGAGACCACTGCATTTTTTCGGCCCTCCTATAGCAAAAGCAGCAATAATGACGTGGCCTCCAGGTTTAATGCTCTGATACAGAAGATCGATATATCTCTTTCGTTCTGACGCCTGTGTCAGAAAATGGAATACTGCCCTGTCATGCCAGAGATCAAATTGCTCTGTAGTTTGAAACTGGATGATATCTGCCTCAACCCAGTCAATTAATTTTGCACATTCACCCAGACGCTCTTGGGCAGTACGAAGTGCCACACTGGAAATATCGAGTACGGTGATATTTTCAAAACCATCATGAATAAGATAATCGACCAGTAGAGAGGCTCCGCCGCCTACATCAATAACTCTGCCTGACTGAGGAGACACACCTGAGTGAGCGATGAGCTTTAAGGAGCGTTCAGGCTTGCTCTGAAACCAGCTTACCTCACTCCCTGACTCTCCTTCATAAGCACTATCCCAATGGCTCTTTTTGTTCATATGCTCCTCTGATTAACTGTAGGCTACAGTGCTTTTACCAATATGGTATGGCACACCCTAACCTTGTGCCTGTGCTTCCTTCTCACTATTGGCATCTTTGATGATATGAATCCCACCCCGAACCACGAGTATGGTAATTAGCAGCCCAATTAGCAGGTCGGGCCAGGGTGAATTGAACCAGGCCACTAAAGCGCCACTGCAAATAACCCCCAAGTTGGCGATGACATCATTCTTGGAGAATATCCAACTGGCACGCATATGTACTTCACCCTGACGGTGTTTGTAGATCAGTGCCAGACAGATGCTGTTGGCGATCAGCGCCACAGCACCCACCACCATCATCACCATCGATTCTGGCTCACTGCCGACAATGAAGCGGCGTATGATATCTAGCAGAACGCCCAGCCCTAATAGCACCTGAAAAATACCGCTGATATGTGCCGCATTTGCTTTGACAAGTAGGCTTCTACCCACGGCGTAGAGGCCAATGGCATAGATGGTGGCATCGGCTAGCATATCCAGCGAATCGGCAATTAGTGCCGTTGAATCGCCGATAATACCAGCGACCATTTCAGCAACAAACATCACGCCGTTGATGGTCAATAAAATGATGAGTGTGCGGCTCTGCTCTCTATTCTTAATCTCTATTTCACAACCACAACCTGACATCAGTAACACTCTTTATTGCAGTGGTTGATCTCAAACTCCAGTGTTGAGTGAGTGATGGAGAACTGCTGCCCAAGCTCTGCTTTTAATGCCATTTTGATCTGCTCTGTTTTGCTAAAATGGCTGATCACCACATGAGCTTCTAGGGCATTTTTATGTTCATCGATCTGCCAGAGGTGGAGGTGGTGGACATTTGAGACCCCTTCAATACTCTCCATACTATTGATCACCTCCTTAATGGTGATCCCTTCTGGCGTGCCTTCCATGAGGATATGGATGGTTTTTGGCAACAGAGTGGCGGCCTGATAGAGCACATAACCGGCAATGAGCAGGGTCAGTAGCGTATCCGTCCAATACCAGCCATAGAGCAGTATTAGTGTTCCGGCGATAATAACCCCCGCCGAGGCCAGGGCATCTGAGACATTGTGCAGAAAAGCGGCGCGGATGTTTATGCTCTGCTTTGATAGGGAAAAGGTCAGTGTTGCGGTGGCAATATCAATCACCAGTGCGATACTGGCAACGACAATCACCACCCAGCCCTCAATAACCTGTGGTTCAAATAGACGCCATAGCCCCTCATAGATCAGATAGAGACCCACTAGCACCAATGTGACCAGATTGATCAATGCGGCAATCACCTCAGCCCGTTTGTAGCCGAAGGTTTTGAAGTGGTCAGGTAGTTGTCTGCCGATCTTGCGCGCTACCCAGGCGATCAGCAGTGAGGCAGCATCACTGAAATTGTGTAGGGCATCGGCAATCAGTGCGAGGCTGCCGGAGATGATGCCGCCGATCACCTGTGCCAGTGTTAACAGCATATTGATGGCAATGGCGGTTAGCAGTCGCCGATCCCCCATTCTATCCAGGTCATGATGGTGGTGGTCGTGACCCAACTTTATCTCACTCCTGTTGATGGTTGTGCATAGTGGAGATTGTAAGCTGTTCATTCATACACTTTGCCAGGAGATGAAGGTCTTGCTTACGATGAAAGCTGGGGCGCCAAACTAGGCTGATATAGCGATGTGGCCCCTTCTCTGATAGTGGTCGGAAACAGATATTGCTCTGTCTCATCAGGGCTGAACCGACCGCCATTCCAGGAATAAAGGTGATGCCTTGGCCGCCCGCCACCATCTGGATTAACGTATAGAGGCTGGTGCCCTGAAAGGCGGCGCTGGATCGCAACTCTTTCATGTGACAGGCTGTGAGTGCATGGTCACGAAAACAGTGCCCCTCTTCCAACAGCAGTAGCTCATCAGTTGGTAACTCGTGTGCCGCAATCTGACCGCCGTTATTCAAACGATGATGTTCAGGAATTGCTACCCAAAAATCCTCCTGCCAAAATATCTCGCTCTCAAGTGTTCCAATATCATAGGGCAGTGCCAGAATGGCGGCATCCAGATCACCCGCCGCTATGCGTGCCAATAGGCGGGCGGTTTGATCTTCCAACAAGTACAGCTCCAGAGCAGGGAAATGCTCTCGAATTCCAGGTAGTACCTGCGGCAGGATGAAGGGGCCGATAGTGGGTATCACACCCAGACGCAGAGGCCCAGTGAGTAGTTTGTCATCGGCCTGTGCCATTACGGTCATTTCAGCGGCTAGCCCGAGTAGCTGCCGGGCCTTATCTGATACCTCTACTCCCAACAGTGTTGGGATCACCTTCCGTTTAGTACGCTCCAGCAGCTTTGCATTCAATAATGATTCTAACTCCTGGATACCCGCGCTCAGAGTCGATTGGGTGACAAAACAGCGCTCTGCTGCCTGACCAAAATGACGAAGCTCAATGACAGCAACCAGATATTGCAGTTGACGAATGGTAGGTAGATTCATAAATCGAAAAAACCGAATGCAGAAACAAAAAACATCAATTGGATAGATTGTGCCGTAACCACTACTCTTTTGCCACTGTTTAAACAGCAGGGGAGTGCTCATGCCTTCGGTTATCTGGATCTGCTCTCCCCCGACCATGAAGCCTTGGATAAAGCATCTGACTAAAACCCAAGGGGAGAGATCATGAAAAAGTGGGAATGTATCGTGTGTGGATCTATTTATGATGAAGAAGTGGAATCGCCCAGGAGGATTTTGAGAGGGTAGAAGCCTGAACCTGTCCAGAGTAATAAAGTAACTAAATTATATTTTTCAACCATTTAACAGAGTAAAGCAGATGAAACATAAAAACCTGAGCGTTATCGGCTGCGCATTGACTATCATGACGGCGGTCTCCCCACTATGGGCATCTTCCTATAACAAGGAACCCATCCAACCCATTACCCCAGTAAAGATTGTCAACCTAGGAATGGTGGAGCTGGGTAAAAAACTCTTTTTTGATCCACGCCTCTCCAAGTCGGGTTTTATCTCCTGCAACTCCTGCCACAATCTGAGTATGGGCGGCACAGACAACCTTAAAACCTCTATCGGCCATAACTGGAATCAAGGCCCGATCAGTGCACCGACCGTGCTCAATTCTAGTCTCAGTTTGGCTCAGTTTTGGGATGGCCGTGCCAGCGATCTGAAGGCACAGGCTGGTGGCCCGATTGCCAACCCCGGTGAAATGGGTTTTACCCATGAGCTTGCGGTGGGCCTGCTTCAAACAATTCCTGCATACGTGGCTGAATATACACTGGTATTTGGCACAGATAAGATCGATATCGATGGTGTAACCGAGGCTATTGCTGAATTTGAGAAGACTTTGGTCACCCCAAATTCCCGCTTTGATCAGTGGCTCCTAGGTGATGAAAATGCCATCAACAGCACTGAGCTTGCGGGTTATAAACTGTTTAAAGAGAGCGGTTGTGTTGCTTGTCATAATGGTGAGGCCGTGGGTGGAGCGACCTATCAAAAGATGGGTGTTGTAAAACCCTATGAAACCAGCAGCACCGCAACAGGCCGTGCTGGCGTAACGGGTAAAGATGCTGACCGCTTTAAGTTCAAGGTGCCGACTCTGCGTAATGTAGAATTGACCTACCCTTACTTCCATGATGGTGGTGCAGCTACTCTGAAAGAGGCGGTGGATATTATGGGGCGTCTACAACTTGGCAAGAAGTTTACCGATGAAGAGAAAACAAAGATCGTAGCTTTTCTGAAGACGCTTACGGGTGATCAGCCTTCATTTAATCTGCCGATTCTGCCTCCATCATCAGATAAGACTCCGCAGCCAAAACCATTTAGTTAATCTGTAATAGATCGTGCCCATCTGCAAAGATGGGCACGATCTGATTACTACCTTCTATTCATACCACATTACGTTCTGCATAAAGGCTCAGAGATTGGGCAATGACCACAGGGGTAGTTACTCTCTATTAGGCTTGTGTAGAGAAAACCACTGAATGACTTCATCAGCAGGCATAGGTCTGGCAAAGAGATAACCTTGTGCCTGATCACATCCAAGGCGTGTCAATGTTTCTCGACATGAGTTGGTCTCTACCCCTTCAGCGACTATTTTCATCTTAAGTTTGTGTCCCAGCAGAATAACGGTCTCAACAATGGCAGCAGCCTCTGGGTCACTCCCCATCTCCATCACAAAAGAGCGATCAATTTTAATTTCTGAAAAGGGAACTCGGTGAAGTTGTACCAATGAGGAGTAGCCGGTGCCAAAGTCATCAATGGAAAGATGAAAGCCTTTCATGCGTAGTCGGGTCAGGATATCCAGTGACGTTATCAGCTCCTGCATCAAGGCGGTTTCAGTAACTTCCAAAACTATTTGAGAAGAGTCCAGCCCGTATTTATCCAGCAGGCCACCTATTTTTTCCGGTAAATCTAGCTCTTTCAGTGCACTTGCAGACATATTCACTGCAATCTGTACCGTTAATCCCTGATCACGCCATGAGCAGCACTGCGCCATGGCCTGTTCTAAGACAATCCAAGTTAGCTCATTGATCAGGCCATGCTGCTCAGCTGTAGAGATAAACAGGTCGGGACTGAGTAAACCATGAGTTGGGTGTTGCCAGCGTACCAG
>Ga0256834_1000664_pt1 | contig 24561 bp, 21 predicted proteins | sample 4281140metaG_FD_190536 | JGI IMG/M metagenome (GOLD analysis project Ga0256834, IMG submission 190536) | Hydrothermal vent microbial communities from East Pacific Rise, Pacific Ocean - 4281-140 | ecosystem: Environmental > Aquatic > Marine > Hydrothermal vents | place: Pacific Ocean: East...
TGTTGCATACCGAAAATCTTTCCCTTGAGGCCATTGGTATAAAGATCAAAAATCTTATTCACGATCATGGCTTCTGTGAGATCGACTTCAAGTTTCTTTTTGTTCCCTCGTCGCCCAGGTAGATCGACTTCAACCACACGATAACCAAAGGGAGGCACCGAACCGTTGAAGTAGCCTTGTCGGGCGTTCTCCTTCATGGCTCGCAAGGTGTGCTTGCCGTTCTCTTTGCTCTGATATTCATCAAATAAACTAAAAATTCTCTTTGCCATCTCCCCTGATGGATCATCACTGGTTTGCTGAGTGATTGAAACAACTTTGACGCCATGCTTGTTAAGCTGCCTTTCGTAAAGACCGAACTCCAACGCATCACGAAAGAAGCGGGAGAGGCTATGCACGATGATGAAATCAACAGGTGCAGGCTTAATGCAAGATTCTGCGATCATTTGTTGAAACACTGGTCGTTTGCCATCGGTAGCAGAAGCACCAAGCTCTTGATACTCCAACGCAACAGAAATTCCTTGCCGTTCGCACCAGTCACGCATCTGCTGTAACTGGTCAGGGATGGAAAGTTCTTTCTCTGCCTGCCTTGCCGTTGATACTCGTGCATAGAGTGCTGCAATCATAATTACACCTCGTCCGTGTCGTCCATTCGTAAGACTTGCCCGATCAGTTCTGCCAGTTGGTTGTTAACAAGCTGCATTTCATCCATACCGATTTGATCTTCTGGAAGTTCCAAATTTATGTGAACAGTCAATTCATTATTTGCACCAGTCATTCATGATGCACCGCCTTCTTTGCGTAATGTATTCCTGCCCGTTCCATGCCTTGCCGTGTTGTTTCCTAAAAGCCTGTCCAAGTCCTTGCCAAAGCCGCTGTTGCCAAATTCGTCCAAGGCAACTTTTCTAAACGCTTGAAACTGGTTTGGAGGCAAAGCGACCTCTGCCACCAGCAATAGGCGAGTAAGGTGGGAATTAAGCAATCCCTTGATGTCTTCTTTGCTCACCATTGTCCGTGCCTAAATTTATTAATGCGTTTCTCAACGTCATCCTGCCATGCAACATTTACGAGATGTTGTCTCATTTTTAAGCCCAAATACTTCAAAGCCTCATCCATATCAAGAGTGTTTTTGTTGGTCTGGATACACCGAACTGCTGCAACACTTTTCAGATATCCAAGGACGCTGATCGCCATACGCTCCATGCGTTCTTCCAATGCCGCAGGACGACCAACGACCCGATACACACCCAAGCTGTTCAGGTTCGCAATCTGTTGTTGCAGATCTTGCCAGAGAGGATGTAAAGGCCAGCGTGAAGAGTTGCTGTCATTGGTTGGCACACGCAAGGTGTCGTGATCTGTAGAGAGGTAGCGCAGCAGGTCGCCTTGCTGATCTTTAAGGTCATCAAAGGTATTGATGTCATGTTGCTTGAGAATGGACTTTCGTATTTGCCATTCAATGCGCCAAACATCCGTGTCCATTTTCCATAGCAGATAAAACCAGACTTTATGGCTCTGCTGATGAATCTCTGCAACCTTGTCGTAGACACGCAGAACAATATCACCCTTGCCAAACGAAAAAGTTTGAACCTTCTTGGCTTCACGGTACTGGCTGTCTTTGGTTGATCGAGAGACAAAGCTATCTTCTGTGAAGTCTATTTCTGGCAAATGATAGTCAAAGCAGTAATCAACACGAGAAAGGGCTTCTGGCCGATAAGGAGAAAAACCGGCGGAACGTGCCCAGGACAAGAACTTTTCGTGCAGCAGCCATGCTGATTGACGCCATAGAGCTTGAGATCGGAATGTTACATAGAAGTTTGGTTTGTTGAATTCGCCGCACTCTATCTTAAAATCCTCGTTTTCAAGAACGAAGGGGTAACCGGAAGAAGTGCCGTAAGGATGCAGCAAAAAGCCCGTGGCGGCCAGCTCAAGTGGCGCAGGGCTTTTGCTTTTCGACTGACGTATAGACTCCTTCATTTCAGCCAGTTTGGCAAAATTAATGGCTGGTTCTCCTGATGGCTCAAGAAAATATGAACACACCAAAGTGTCGATACCGTTAATCAATAATTTGAACGGATGATTACTCATGATTATTATTTTGTTTTTGCCTCAACTTCGGCTTCAAGTTCTTTTAAGTACTTGTCCGTCAATTTTGAAAAACGAGTTCTTGGCCCAATATCCTCATATTGTTTCTCTTTGGTGTCAGGATCGGTAAACAGGTATTTACCATTGACCCATTCCAAACCATCAGCAAACTGGTCAAGAGCAGTTGCCAGCAAATCACCAATGACCTCAGTCTTGGTTTTGCGTGGGTACATTTCGCACAAAGCAGAGATCTTTGCCGCTACTTGAATTGGAAGGCGCAGAGAAGTCTGCTTTGGTGTCAGCTTTGAGTGGTCAGGTGCTTCCCATACTTTTATTAAATCTTTGGGTTCCATGTGTCCTCCGTGTTTTTGTGAATGTCATTGTGACATTTATAGTATTTCAACAAAATTCACAGGTCAAGGAAAAAGTGAACCGGCTCGACCACAAGAAAACGGGGGAACGAGCGCTACCCTTCGGGCGCTTCCCCCTTCTCGCTGTGCTCGATTCCTTATGGACGATCAAAGATAACTAGAGAAAATATTTGACGAAATAGGGCTGAGAGGTTATTAATGGATTGCCATGGGAGAGAGGTCGAGCGGCCTTCCCCTCCAGGAAACGCTCCCTCTCTCTTCATGGCACTTTAGGTGTGTATGGGGAACGCACCGCACATTTCCCAGGTTCAAATCATCTTAGATTCAACGCATATCTTTCAAGATTGTCTGATTGGAATAGTAGGAATGTATTTAGAGACCCCCGTGTTACTGAAACGGGGTTGGGCATGAAAATCGAGAGGGCAAGCATGTCAAAAAAATGCAATTCAAGATCTATACACAACGGAAAAGATGAATTCCATAAAATTCAAATACCTCGACTCGATAGCATCCATGACTATAGAACTGAGATAAAAAGCAAGAAGAATGGCTACAAAATATATTTAAATATGCACAAAATGACATGTACCTGCAATAGATTTAACGATAATCATTCTTCATATGAAGTTGATGACATAAGGAGATTGTGTAGTCATCTATTGCAGGAGTATAAAAAAATAGTAGATATCAGACTTCTCGATGAATTTAAAATGGCTGTATTGAGTTATGGCTATGACGTAAAAGTAAATATTGTGTTTCTAGAAGAGGTTGACGAAGAGAATAGTAGCGAGAAAACCCCTATCATTCTTTACGATAAAAGTAACCCATGGTGGGACATATATGCTCCAAATATAGAACAAAAATTGACGTGTTATGGCTTTGATATCATAGAGGAAAGATGGTCAAAAAAAGAAGCACCTCCTATCATAAAAAATGACTTAGAAAAATTTATCAATAAATATCTAACCTCTCCGCAAGCTAACGTTGAGGAAGATTTTTTGAAAATAAAAGAAATTGTATCGAGAATAAACACAAAGAAAGATCTAAGGAATCTAGAACGACGATTAGACCGCGCAGAATGGCGGCACGAAAATAAAGAGACCACCGTTCTCGATGAAAGCAAACTGGACATACTTTACAGATCTTTTGACATTGCCCGAGACAAATTACTTTGATAACGATATTAAAAACGCCCCACACGCTAGAGTCGGTAAAGGGTGAAACATCGGTGGTTCGCGTCGCCAACGCTTATCAGGCAGCATTAAACAATAAACTCTTCTTCCCAGTGCCCATCTTCGTCCTTACTGGGGAACCATGCTTGACTCGAACTACGAGTTTACTTTTCCCATAACTCACGATTAATAGTAAAAGTAATAAAGCCAGCAGGATCGATTACTTTAAATCCTCCCGCAACTCGTTCCTGTATTACCTAAGGATATTTAGGGTTTGTGATGTGGCCTTTTTTTACAGGGCCAAACCGTAAACTTCCCGTCAAGTAGACCGTTGTAAAGTAGAGTTTCAGGCGTCGATTATGGCACAATTTCTAATGCCAATTGACATGTTTAGCTAAGAATTAAAGAACTGATCTACTTTGTTTTGTAAATGCTTATAGGGCGGTTTCTCGCTGATTTCCCATCGTTGAATTGATCCTGGATCAACCTTTATGGCCTTTGCCAATTTCTTATAAGAGAGACCTCGGTGGATACGGTGTAATCTTAAACGTTCCCCCCAATTCTTGGGATGTTGATGTGGGCAATAGCCTAAGAAATCCATAATTCTCGGATAGTGTTGCACGACAGGTTTGTTCTGGTTGTTTTCCCAATTACAGATCGTACTTTCTGTAACCTTAATTCTTTTGGCAACATCTTTCTGCTCAAGAGCCAAGTCCAAACGCTTTTTTCGAACATGATCACCTAATGATTGTAACTCTCTGGGATATAGAGGATTTATGGGCCTTGACGTCTTTTTTCCTACGGGTGACAACTTGGCAATGAACCCATGTCCTTGTGGCTTTAGGGGCGACTCAGCACACGACTGCACCTGCACCCCGCCGCTGCTCCAGCGCTACCGCAGCCGCTTAAGTGGCCCGCTGATCGACCGCATCGACCTGCACATTGAAGTACCGCGCGTACCCCACAAAGACCTGACCGATCAATCCCCCTCCGAAGACAGCGCCACTATCCGCCAGCGGGTTAATCAGGCGCGCAAGGTCCAGCGCGACCGCCTGACTCCCTTCGGTCTGCACGCCAACAGTCAGATGCAGGCGCGGCATATCCGGCGGTTCTGCAAATTGGATGAAAAAGGTGATCAGCTGCTTGAGCAGGTGACCGACAAGCTTGGTCTCTCGGCACGTAGCTTCACCCGGATTCTCAAGTTGGCGAGGACGATTGCTGACCTGGCTGGGATTGAACAGATTGAGACCCTGCATCTGGCTGAGGCTATTCAGTATCGTGGGGTGGATCGGAAGCTGGGGTGAGAAAATCAGGGCGGTTCTTTTGTTGTCCCTTCACACTCCCCGGTTGACTTTCACTCTATTCTTCGTTAACCTCACCGAAATTTTCAGATGCTCCTAGCCGAGCTTAATAGGGAACCCGGTGTGAATCCGGGATGGGCCCGCCGCTGTGACCGGGGACGAACGTTGCATGATGCCACTGTTTGCGTAACGCAAATGGGAAGGCGCAACAAGTAGGACGAACCGGAAGTCAGAAGACCTGTCTGAAAACAAAAAAAGCCTGCCTCCGTGGACAAGGGGTATGGGTTGTCGTAATTCGTGGAAAAATCAGGGAATCCTCGGATCAATTTATATTGGTCCGGGGATTTTTTTATTTTTCAGTCAAATTTCTCCGGATCTGCTATCAGCTTTTCAGGAGATGTATGATGAAGAAAAAGTTTGAAGCCATTCTTGCTCTATTCCTTGTAGTGGTTCCTGTACTGGTTCTGGCAGGGGAGCCAGAAAGTGGCACCATTTTGGATGAAGTGGTTGTCACCGCAACGCGAAGCACCGAGAGTATCAAGAAAATTCCCGCCAAGGTGGAAGTCATTGACCACCAGAATATTGAATTGACAACCGGCGAAACCGTTACCGAACAACTTAAAAAGAACAGCTCCATTGGAGTTATCGAGTATCCCGGAGCGCTGGCAGGGATTGGTATTCGTGGGTTTCGCCCTGAATTCTCCGGTATTACCAAGCACTCGTTGATCCTCATCAACGGCCGACCCGCTGGTGCGACGAATCTTGCGACGATCCTGGTGGATAACATTGAGCGTATTGAGGTGCTAAAAGGACCTGCATCGTCTCTTTACGGTGGTGAAGCAATGGGTGGTGTCGTCAATATTATCACCAAAAAGAACACCGGAAAATTGACCGGAATGGCTGAAGCTGGTTTCGGTTCTTTTTCGACCAACTTCCAGAAAGCAGCGGTCGGTGGTCGCCTCGGTGAGCGCTTTGATTTTGATGTTTCGGCTCGTCGTTTTGAGCAGGCCGACGATTTCAAAATGGGTAACGGTAATACCCGGGCCAATACCAGCTATAAGACTCGAAATGGCGGACTGCGCCTTGGTGCAGATCTCGGGGAAGCCTGGCGTATCGATGTCAGCGGTGATGTTTATCAAGGTCGAGATATCGAAACACCAGGCGATATTTTTAATGGTGACAGCAAGCCGGGGGAGAAGGATATTGATCGATACGGGCTCGACCTGACAGTCGGCGGCCAACTGGGAGCCGACAACAACCTCAGTTTGACGACATATAAAACGAACGAAACATCTGAATCATATAAGCGCTATATCGGATGGGCTACGCCCGTAGCGGTTGCGGCCTATAGAAGTTACGATTCAGAGATTGATTGGTTTGGGGTGCAGCTTAAGGATGAATACAGCTGGGCAGGTCATCGTTTTATCGTCGGTTTCGATTATCAGGATATCGACAAGGCCAGCAGAAGTTACAATCAGGACGGAACCAGAAAGGCGCCCTACTCTCCTGATGAGGGACGCGAGAACCTTGCAGGATACATAGAGACCATTTGGTCTCTGCTTGACAATCGCCTCACCGTTACCCTAGGCGGTCGTTACGACACCTTTAAGGTTGAGACCAAAGCGACTCCCTATAAAACCGATTTCACTCCAAATTCTGAAGATTTTTCTACATTCAGCCCTCGTGCCGGACTCAATTACAGGTTTGACTCAGGAGTTCGCCTGCATACGACTCTGGGGAAAGCCTTTGTTCCTCCGACAGCTGCCCAGCTGGCAGGTTATGCGGAGACTGTTGTCGGGGGAGTTACCATGATTACCCGAGGCAACGCGAATATCGATCCAGAAACCTCGACAACCTATGATTTCGGGGTCGGGTATGATCGCCCTGAATGGGGCCTATCTCTGGATGTTACCTATTTTCATACAGATGTTGATGACAAAATTATCCGTGTAACCAGCGGCACAGTTACTACCTACGAAAACAGCCTCGGGGCCGAAATGGAAGGGTTGGAGACAACGCTCTCGTTTGATATCGGAGCACCTCTAAACTGGGATCGGTCCTTGTCCTTTTTCGTGAATTCCACGCATATGTTCAAGGCGGAAGAAGAACAGTCCGACGGAACGACAAAGGACATTTACAACGTTGCCAAATACACGGTGAACTACGGCGCTCTGTACGATGATGGACGGATCACCGGTAAATTACAGTTCCGCAATCAAGGAAAAATGAAGGATACCGATTGGAATGCCGCCGGTTATCCTGAGATTGAATATCCTTCCTTTACGGTTGCGGACCTGGCCGTTGGGGTCAATTTTTTCGACCACCATAATCTCTCTTTAAAAGTCGATAACCTGTTTGATGAGCACTATTTTGAAAAGAAAGGCTTCCCCAAGCCGGGTCGTGCTTTTTATGCCGGTTACCGTTATGAATTTTAGTTGATATTTACTCAGGGCAGCGGTTTATCGCTGCCCTGAGTGTGTTTTCGACACAATGGTTACCTTCACCCCAACTTTCCGTAGCCGCAGTTCTCTCTTTTGCAATATTCAGGTAGCCCTATGAAGTCCCTAAATACGTGTCGTCAGTCAGATGAAATCCTCTGTTGCGATCAGCTGTCGGTTGGCTATGGAAATCATGCAATTCTCAGTGACATCAATCTCCGAATCCAGGCAGGTCAATTCATCAGCTTGCTTGGTCCGAACGGGGCGGGAAAAACTACGTTGCTGCGGACCCTTTCCGGGCACTTGGCGACCGTTTCCGGCTCTATTCAAATCAGTCATCAGAATCTGGCGTCTCTGAGCCCATCAGCTCTTGCTCGATTAATGGCCGTAGTACTGACCGATAAGGTTTCACCGCCATTACTCAGTGTTTTTGATTTTGTTGCTCTGGGTCGCTACCCGCACACCAATTTTCTGGGACGACTTACCGCCTATGATCGAAAAGTTATAGAGAATGCTTTAGCTTCCGTTCGGGCCGAACATTTGGTTTTGCGCGAATTCGCCAACCTGAGCGACGGTGAAAAACAGAAGATTCTGATTGCCAGAGCTCTGGCACAGGAGCCGCAGGTTCTGTTACTTGATGAACCGACGGCGCATCTCGATTTGAAGCACCGCATAGAAGTCATGTCTATTCTTCGCAGTTTATGCCGTAGCAAGGGCATCACGATTATTGCTTCTCTTCACGATGTTGATATTGCGGCCAAAGTTTCTGATCTGGTCGTTCTGCTTAAGGAGGGATCAGTCACGGCATGTGGATTCCCTGAAGATGTTTTGACCGGTGATGCAGTTGCCGATCTCTATGATTTCAATTCTGCTTGTTTCAGCCATCAACTGGGCTCAATAGAGTTGCGCGGAGAAGGTCATCTGGAGAAGGTCTTTGTTGTTGCGGGAGCGGGGAGCGGAGCATCTGTGTACCGGATGCTCGCCAAACGAGGCTACAACATCACCACGGGAGTTCTCCACAGCAACGACCTGGACTGTTACGTAGGGCGCAGCCTCGGTGCCGATTGCACCACCCAGCCCCCCGCTGGCGAAATGCATGAAACCGCTCTGCGGCGTGCGACCGACAAGCTTGGAGATTGCCGCTGGGTCATCGATTCGGGGTTCGATCTGGAGGGGCCGTATCTGGGGAATCTTAAGCTGTTACACCGAGCCGCCGAGATGGGGAAAACGGTCTTGAGCCTGCGCAGGCGAGCACCGCAGCTGACGGATTTTGCAAGGATTGAGTTTCCTGTTTTCGGCAATCTTAACCAGCTCATTAACTGTATGGAGGAACAACGATGAGCGAAGTTACGAGCTACTCGCTTTGCTATTTTTCAGCGGGCGGAATGGAACTGTCATCGTTGAGCGCTGGCGTGTCGATCTATCGCGATAAGGGTGGGAAGGTCAAAGTAACGGCTCATTCTCAGGCTCAGTTGTTTGATCGGTCAAGGCAGGAAGCGTTTGTTCACACTGCCATGCAGGCGGATATTGTCATAATCAATCTGCATGGCGGCAGAACCAGTTGCCCCGCTTTTGAACAGTTGATGGAAGCAATGGCCAACGAAACCTTCAAGCAACCCTATCTTCACATCCAGCCCAGTGGTGGAGATGAAGATGCTTTGGAGGCGGCCCGAAAACATAGCAGTAATTTCGGAACCCAGGCTTGGGACACGCTCAGGCAGTATCTGGATGCGGGTGGCCATGTCAATTTCCAGCGACTCCTTCTCTTTATCCGCAACCTTCTGTTTGATTGTACAGAAGATTGTCTCCCGCCCCTGAAGTTACCTGATGAGGGGATTTATCACCCCAGTTGTGAGGGTGTACCTGAGCTGTCAGCCTACCTGCGAGAACGTGTGGATTCCAAACGGCCCACGGTCGGTCTCTGGTTCTATCAAACCTACTGGGTCAATAATAATCTGGCCTTTATTGATGCTCTGATTCACCGCATAGAAGCGCAGGGAGCTAATGTTATTCCGGTATTTCACCAGCGTTACAAGGATGTTGAACGCGGCAATCGGGGGGCAGACTATGTTGTCGAGCACTTTTTCATGGACAAGGGTGAACCACGTATCGATGTGCTGATCAGCCCGATGATGTTCAGCTTGACTTTGACGTCACCTGAGTATCGGCCATTATTGGATAAGCTGGGTGTGGTGTGCCTTCAGGCTCTGGTTTCCATGAATTCTTTTGCCGCCTGGCATGAATCAGAGCAGGGATTGGGGAGCATGGATGTCTGTTTTTCTGCGGCGCAACCCGAGTTTGACGGAAATATCATTACCGTACCGGTTGCTACCAGAGAGCAGCAAGCAGTTGACCCTATCACCGGTGCTCTTCTCACCAAATATGAACCGATTATCGAAAGGATCGATAAATTAGTAAAGCTGGCGTGCAACTGGGCGCGACTGCGTACCCTGGAGAACCATGAACGACGGGTCGCGATCATTTTTCACCATTATCCACCAAGAAATGACCGGATCGGCTGTGCCGCCGGGCTCGACAGTTTCTCCTCGGTCAAAAGATTGCTCGATCAGATGCAGCAGGAAGGTTACCAGCTTGAGCAATCCTATCTCTCCGGCGACGAACTTGCTGAAGAGCTGTTAAGTCGGATGACTGCCGACCAGCGCTGGTTGACCCCGGACAAAATGGCTGAGCGCACCGAAGCTGTTGCCGGGCCTGAAGAGTATTTGAAATGGAACCATGAGTTGCCGGAAAACATTCGCGGCAAGATGGTTGAAGACTGGGGAGAATCGCCGGGAGAGCTGTTCGTTCATGGTGACAAGCTTCTTTTTGCCGGGCTGACGAATGGAAATGTTTTTATCACCATCCAGCCTCCTCGGGGTTATTTCGAGAATATTGACAAGGCATACCATGACTTGTATTTGTCAACTCCTCACCACTATCTGGCCCAGTATCGTTGGATTCGCGATCTCTTCAAGGCCGACGTGGTCGTGCATGTCGGTAAACATGGCAGTCTTGAATGGTTGCCGGGCAAGGCGTTAGGGCTTTCTGAGAGCTGTTACCCTGATTTGGCGATCATGGAGCTTCCCAATATCTATCCATATATCATCAATGATCCGAGTGAGGGGACCCAGGCCAAGAGAAGAAGCTACGCCTGTATCATCGACCACCTGACACCGGCATTCACCAGTGCAGATCTGTATGAGGATCTGAGCCGGATTGAAAATCTCTTAAATGACTACCATGTTGCTCTCAGTGAAGATCCCGGCAAGGTCAAAATTCTCCAGCCGATGATCTGGGAGGCTGTGACAACAGCCCATCTTGATCAGGATCTTTCCCTCACCCGCGAAGAAGCACTTGACGATTTTTCCAGCTTTCTGGATCGCTTGCACGGTTATCTTCAGGAACTGGGTGAAACCATGATCGGTGATGGACTGCACACCTTGGGAGTTCCCCCCGAAGGAGAACGGCTTGAGGAGTTTGTTGTTCAACTTACCCGGCTGTCCAATGGGAGTGTGCCCTCTTTGCGTGAAACTGTCATTGCCGCCATGGGGTTTGACCTTGATGATCTTCTCGAAAACCGGGGGCGGCGTTGTCCTTCCTATGCTGGACAGACCGGCGGCCAAATCCTTGATCTGGCACATCGGCAGAGTTTGCTGATGGTCCAGCAGCTGGGTCGGAAGAACTGGGACCTGGAACGGGTTGAAGAGGTCGCGGCAGAACATCATCCCGCACATATCAAACAGCTTGCAGCGCCACTGACCTATATTGCCGGCACCCTGGTTCCCAATATCCGGAAAACGACACAGGAAATAACCGCAACATTGACGGCCATGTCCGGAAGCTTTGTCAAACCAGGGCCCTCCGGTGCCCCCAGTCGCGGTCAGGCGGAGATTTTGCCGACCGGTCGAAACTTCTATTCAGTGGACCCAAGTAAAATCCCGTCCCCGGCAGCCTGGGAGGTTGGTAAGCGGCTGGCCGAAGCACTTCTTGAACACTATCTAAAGGAAACAGGGAAATATCCGGACTCAATCGGAATCCTTGTGTTCGGTGGCCCGACCATGCGTACCCGAGGAGATGACATTGCTGAAATCTACTATCTGATGGGCTTGAGACCGGTCTGGCAAAAGGGCAGTGGACAGGTCAGTGGTCTGGAGGTCATCCCACTGCGTGAATTAGGACGCCCAAGGATGGATGTCGTTCCCAGGGTCAGTGGGTTTTTCCGTGATGCTTTTCCTAACTTGATGGAACAAATTGATGAAGCAGTGGCCATAGTCAGTGCTCTGAATGAGCCACCGGAAGCAAATTTTTTACGGCAGCATGTTTTGCTGGATATGGAAGACCTTCGCACCAGGGGGATGGACGAAGAGGAAGCACGAAGGGAGGCGACTTTCCGAGTTTTCAGTTGTCCGCCTGGAACCTATGGTGCGGGGGTCAGTGAGCTGGTGGAGTCAAAAAACTGGCAGACCCGTGAGGATCTGGGTAACAACTATATCCGTTACTCTGCTCATGCTTACGGTAAAGACAGCTATGGCAAGCAGCAACCGGTTGCCTTTCGTCGCCTGCTTTCGCGTATGGACGTTACCGTAAAGAACGAAGATTCCCGAGAGTACGACATGTTGTCCTGTACGGACTATTACAATTATTACGGTGGCCTGATTGCTGCCGCCGAAACGATGAGAGAGGGACCACCGCTGTCAATTATGGGAGACAGTGCTGATCCCCGGAGAGTCAAAATGCGGACAACGGCTGAGGAAGCCAAGCATGTTTTGCGCTCGCGTTTAGTCAACCCGAAATGGTTAGCGGGAATGCAGCGCCACGGCTACAAAGGGGCAGGAGATATCTCCCACATGATGGATGTGGTGCTCGGTTGGGATGCGACTGCCGGGGTGATTGATGATTGGATGTATCAGGCTGTTGCGGAAAGCTATGCACTTGAACCAGAGATGCGGGAATGGATGAAGAAGGTTAACCCTTATGCCCTGCAGAATATCATCGATAAATTATTAGAAGCGAGCAGTCGCGGCATGTGGCAGGCAGACAGGAAAACCGAAGAGGATTTACGTGATGTCTATCTGGAAATGGAAGGCGAAATCGAGGAGCGAACGGAATGAGTTTCGGCTTCCCGTTTGCCGCATTGATCGGTCAAGAAGAACTGCAACTCGGGTTGCTGCTGAATGCCGTGAACCCTGCTATCGGTGGAATCCTGATTCGGGGTGAAAAAGGGACCGCAAAGTCTACGGCGGTACGCGGGTTTGCCGATCTGCTGCCGGAAATTGATGTTATCAAAGGCTGCCGGTTTAGCTGTGATCCGGCCCGGGATGTCGATTGGTGTTACGAATGCCGACAGCGCAAGATGTACCCTGAATCCCTCTGTCGACCGATACGACTCATCAACCTTCCTCTCAATGTTTCGGAAGATCGTGTTGCCGGTGGTATCGATTTTCCCCGCACCATTCAGCATGGGAAGGCGATCTTGCAACCCGGACTGTTGGCATCAGCTAATCGGGGCATCCTCTATGTTGATGAGATCAACCTGCTGGATGACAATATTGTCGACATCGTTCTCGACGCGACAGGGACGGGATGGAACACTCTGGAAAGAGAGGGCCTCAGTCTCAGTCATCCCGCCCGCATTACCCTGATCGGCACGATGAACCCAGAAGAAGGAGAGTTGCGCCCCCAGTTGCTGGATCGATTCGGTTTTTGTGTCGAGATCAGCAGTTGTGAGGAGCTTGACCAGCGCGTGGAATTGCTCAGGCATCATCAGTCTTTTGAGTTATGTCCACAGAGTTTTCGTGCCCGTTTCGCAGCAGAAAGTCAGCGCTTGCGTCAACAAATCAGACAGGCTCGCGAACAGTTGCCGCTGGTACGAATGCCAACACATCTACAAAGCTTTATCGGAGAATTGTGTCTTTCGAATCAGGTCGCCGGGCACCGGGCTGATCTGGTGATGGAACAAGCCGCCCTGGCTTTAGCTGCTCTGGAGGGAGAGGCTGAGGTGAACGTGGAGCAGATCCGCCGAGTGGCGACAATGGTTCTCTCTCATCGCCAACGCGAAGCCCTTCCTCCCGCAACACCACCTCCCGCAACCAATCCGTCAGAGCAAGGGCGTTCCGAAGAAAACAACCACCCGTCGGAAGATGAGAGAACAGAACCTGCTGAAAACCAACCATCTACAGCAGGAGACACAACTTCGAATATTTCCGGACAGGAACAGGATTCGAAACAGACGGACAATAGCGACCCGATTTTGCCCCAGACACCGCAGGAAGAATCTCAACCAGACAAAGGCCCCTCTATCTCTGAGCAGGTTTTTGCTGTTGGGAATCCCTTTAAGGTAAAAAACATCAGCAGCACTCGTGACCGTAAGATCCGCCGAGGTTCTGGTCGCAGATCCCGGTCCAGGGTTTCACAGAAGCAGGGCCGTTACAGCAGGTCCGGCAGAAGAGGGGTCCCCGGTGATGTTGCGCTTGATGCCACTCTTCGGGCAGCTGCGCCTTTTCAACAGCAACGAAGTGGTGATCTGGCAATCAAACTTCAGCCGCAAGATCTTCGTTTCAAGCTTCGGGAAAAACGCCTCGGAAACCTTCTGCTGTTTATTGTCGACGCTTCCGGCTCGATGGGAGCACGTGGCCGGATGGCAGCTTCCAAGGGGGCTGTTATGTCGTTGCTCCTTGATGCTTACCAAAAACGTGACAAGGTTGCGATGATAACTTTTCGTCGAGATCAGGCGTTCGTCAATTTGCCGATTACCAGTTCGGTTGAGTTGGCGGGCAAACTCCTCAATGAGATGCCGGTAGGTGGTCGTACTCCGTTGTCTGCCGGCCTGATCAAAGGATATGAACAGGTTCGCAACTACCTCATCCGTGAGCCCGCTGGGCGACCGATCATTATCATCCTGACTGACGGCAAGGGGAATGTCAGTTTAGGAGCTGATAAACCGATAAACGAGATGCTTAAACTGGCAAAAAACATGAGCCGCTCTGAACAGGCCAAATATGTCGTAGTCGATACAGAGGATGAAGGTTTGGTGACTTTTGGACTCGCAGCTCGCCTGGCTACGGCTCTCGGCGCTGATTATTTTAAAATTAAAGATCTGCAGGCCGAAGAGTTGGTCCGCATTGCACAGGAGCGACAATGAAAAAACAACCCATCTTTCCATTTGCTGCAATCATTGGTCAGGAAAAAATGAAACTGGCCCTGATTCTGAACGTGATCAATCCTGGTCTCTCAGGCGTTCTCATCCGAGGAGAGAAAGGAACGGGCAAGTCGACTGCTGTGCGAGCCATGGCTGACATCATGCCGATGATTCAGGTGATAGAAGACTGTCCTTTTCAGCTCGACCCAGTGAATGAATACGAGGCTTATCAGGATATTTGTCAGAATCTTGGGCAGACGCTTCCGCAATCTCCTGAGTCTCTGGCGGTAACGGAGCGTAAGGTCAAGGTCGTTGAATTGCCGGTCGGTGCCTCCGAGGACCGGGTTGTTGGCTCCCTTGATCTTGAATCCGCCTTGAAGAAGGGGGAAAGTCGTATTGAACCGGGCCTGCTTGCACAAGCCCATCGTGGAATTCTCTACGTGGATGAGGTGAATTTACTCGATGACCATGTTGTCGATGTCCTGCTCGATTCCGCTGCCATGGGGGTTAACACCATTGAACGTGAGGGCATCAGCTTTACCCATCCCGCACGTTTCACTCTTGTTGGGACAATGAATCCGGAGGAGGGTGAGTTGCGGCCCCAGTTGCTGGATCGTTTCGGTCTTTGTGTTCATGTGCAGGGGATTGATCCTATTGATGAGCGGGTTGCGATAATGAAACAAAGAATTGCGTTTGATGAGGATGCTGTCGGTTTTGTTTCTCGCTGGGTTCATGAATCGGAACAGCTTGTAGAACGAATTATGGCTGCCAGGGATCTCTACCCAAAGGTGAAAGTCAGTCAATCTCTGCTCTATGAAGTTGCTAAAAGTTGTTTGGATGTGGGGGTTGATGGGCATCGGGGCGACATCGTTATCCTCAAGACAGCAAAAACTCTCGCGGCCTATGAGGGGCGTTGCGAAGTTCAGGCAACAGATGTCCGCTTGGCGGCGGAACTGGCGCTGCCTCATCGTGTCAGACGCCAGCCGTTAATGGATATCCCTGATTCTATAGCCGAGCTACGGCGTGAAAACAGCCCGGAGCCGCATTCAGTAAATTAATTTTCAGCCTGTCCACTTTGTATCAAATGGCGTAGTGAAGGATAAAATCATGCACATCGAAACCTACTATGACGGCATCAAGTTGTATCGAAAAAATAAAATCATTTATGCGCAATTTCTTGAACCTCACGCAGTCATTTCTACCTGCCGCCTTCTCGGTGGACTACGGCATGACCTGAAATATGTTTTCAATCACCAGAGTTGTGAACCTGCCGGAAATCATTGCAATCATGTTCTTCGTGATCAACAGCAGTATCAGAAGCTGATATGTGAGCCACACGGGTTGCCCCCAGAGCTGTCTGCGGGGATGGGGACCGCTGCGAATATGAATCATGCGGCATTTGTGCGGCAGAAATTTCGAGACCTTGAAGTGGTTGCCGTGGTCACTGGTGGAGTCGAGACCAACGCCGGTCGTGCAGGAGATCCGGCCACGGTGATGGAAACAGAAGACGGCTTTGAGCGCTTAACTCCGACCGGGAAGCCCCCTGTGCCCGGGACAATCAATATCATGCTTTTTATCAGTCAGCCTCTCACAAAGGCGGCTCTGACCCGGACTCTGGTGACAGCTACTGAGGCAAAAACAGCGGTCTTGCAAGAGTTGGCGGTCAATTCGCGTTACTCAGACGGTCTGGCCACCGGTACGGGAACCGATCAGATTGTTGTTGCGGCTCCTGATCGTGAAGGCTTTCGCCTGAGTTGGGCGGGGAAACACGGCAAACTGGGGGAATTGATCGGCTCGGCGGTGAAGGCCGCGATTAGAGAAACTCTTGGCAAGCAGAACAGCCTCACTGCTATGGGGCAGTGTTCGGCCAAGATCCATCTTGAACGATTCGGTTGTAACTCTGAGTCGATGCTGGCTGGAATCAGCCAATATCTCAATGTGGAGCAGGCAGAATTGCTGGGTCATAACATTTCGGGAATTACCCGCGACCCGGTGACTGTGGCTGCCGTGGCTGCCATGGCTCACCTGAAGGATAAGTTCAGCTGGGGGATTCTGCCACAGACCTGCTGGACTGAAATTATGACGGCCTCTGCGGCTTTATTGAGTTGTGCCGTCGGCGGACATTACGAGTGGATGGAGAAATATCGTCTCTGCCTGGGAGAGAGTGCCGGAGATCTGACCAATGATGGTTTTCTCGAACTCTGCTGGCAGGCCATCGCTCTGGGATTTTCAGATAAATGGTTATCTTCACAGGATGATAAGCAAGAAGAAACCTCGTGAAACGTCTTCTTAATTTCTCCACCCACTCATGTGATCTGGAGTTGTTCGAGAACGACTGGAGCCGAGCTGCAGCCTTTTTGGATGAATGGGGATTTGATGCATTTGAGCTTTACCCGGTCGCTGAATACGATTTCATGCAGATTCCTCCTGAACTGATACAGGGTTTACATCTACGCTTTTTTGTTATCCTCCGCCAACTTTGGCAAGGAGATACTCGGCAGCTGCTTGAGATATTCGGTAGTCAGGAAACAGTAAAACGTTTCTATGGCGGGTTCGACCGGCAGTGCATTGTTGATGTTTACACGCGACAGCTTGAATTAGCAGAACAGCTTGGCTGTCACTATGTGGTTTTTCACCCGGTCCACTGTGAGCTGCAATATGTTTTTGATTGGAAATTCCCCTGGCACTGGCGGGAGACACTGGATCTTTGTAGCGAGATTCTTAATGAATCGCTGGCTCGTAGCCGATTCAGCGGCTGGTTGCTATTTGAGAACCTCTGGTGGCCAGGCAGCTTTCGACTGGAAGATCGGGAAGAATATGATTATTTGCGGGAGCGGGTCAACTACCAACGCTGTGGCATTGTTCTCGATACCGGTCATCTGCTGAACAGTGCCGGTGGGGTGGATAACGAAGCTGATGCCATCAGGCATTTGCTGACGCGGGTCAAAGATTTAGGTTCCCTGCGCCGAGAAATCAGGGCGGTTCATCTGAACTGTAACCTGAGTAGAGCTTATATACAGAAAAGCAGAGCGAATCCGCCGCTGCTCACGGGGGATTTCTGGGCGAAGTTGCAGACCGCAAGAGCACATGTTTCAAAGATAGACTCCCACGAACCGTTTAATGATCCGGAGATAGGAAAGCTTTTTGACCTGATCGAGCCTGAACAGGTGGTTTTCGAATTTACCTTTCGTGGGATGTCTCAGTGGCAGTCTAAAATCGGCCGTCAAAAACAGGCCTTGGAGAAATATTTATGGCGCTAAAGAAAACGTACAGTTGGAAGATGCTTGTTTTTGGCCTGACAATGCTTCTTTTTTGCCCTCTTTCATGGGAATGCTCTGCCGCCTTCACAGAAAAAATTACCGTGCGTTACAGTCACGGCTTTTCTGTGGAATACCGAGATAATGTCACCCTGATCAAGGTAACAAACCCCTGGCCCGGAGCAAGCACCAGCTTTCAGTATTTGCTCAAGCCACGAGGGATGGTCACTCCGGGCGGATATGAGGGTTATCAGATAATTGAGACGCCTGTGGAAAGTATGGTCGCACTCTCCTCGACTCAGCTGGCATTTATCGATCAACTCGGGCTCGTTGACCGACTGGTGGGCTTCAGTGATCCTGCTCGGGCACATACCTCTTCGGTGCGTGCAGCAGCCCGGCAGGGACGACTCAGGGCCGTAGGACAAAATTCCACACTGCAGATCGAGACTGTTCTTGATTTAAGCCCAGAGGTGATCTTTACCTATGGAACCGGCAGCTTTCGAGATGCATACCCTAAACTGCTTGAAGCAGGGCTTAAGGTTGGAATGATCGGGGAATATATGGAGTCGACTCCATTGGGGCGGGCGGAGTGGATCAAGTTCGTCGCCCTGTTTTTCAACCGGGAGCAGGAAGCCGAAAAGATTTTCTCTCAGATAGAAACGCGCTATCTGCAACTTGCCGCCCTGACACGGGAGTTAACAGAAAGACCGACGGTCATTACCAATACGCCCTATGGCGGACATTGGAGCATTGCCGGTGGCAACAGTTTTACCAGCCACTTTATTCAGGATGCCGGCGCAACCTATGTCTGGCGGGAGACGGGTGATACCGGCAGCATTCCGATGGATATCGAGCTGGTCTATGATCGGGGGCTTTCGGCAGATTTCTGGATAAACACTGGTATCTGGACCTCCTTGTCTCAAGCGACACACAGCGATCCACGTTTTTCCGCTTTTAAGAGCCTGCAGACCGCCAAGTTGTTTAATAACAACAAGCGGGTTAATGCTGCTGGCGGCAATGATTTTTGGGAGTCGGGAATGGTGCAGCCGGATGTGATATTAGCCGATCTGATTCACATCTTTCATCCGGAATTGCTGCCAGATCATGATCTTTTCTATTACAGGCAGCTGAAATGACAAAAATCCGTGTTTTGGTTCCGCTGCTACTCATCGTTCTTGGTCTTGCCTTTATCCTCGACCTGGCGACCGGTACGGTCACGATACCGCCAGGCCAGGTTCTGACTATTTTGTTGGGCAATGATCCGCAACGGATGAGCTGGACGAATATTATCATGCTCTTCAGGCTGCCGAAGGCGATTGCTGCCTTGGCGGCAGGCGCATCTCTGGCCGTCAGCGGCCTGATGATGCAGACATTATTTCGCAATCCTCTAGCCGGGCCTTCGGTGTTAGGCATCAGTTCAGGGGCCAGCCTGGGGGTTGCTCTCGTCGTTTTGGGAACGGCAGTAAGCCATCGGGGTTCCAGGCTGATTGAAGGGCTGGGAGTCGGAGGAAACCTGACTCTGGTTCTGGCTGCGGCTTTCGGTGCCCTGCTGGTGTTGGCAGCCATTCTGATTGCCGCTCGGTGGGTCGATAATGTGATGACCCTGCTCATTATTGGACTACTCGGTGGCTTTGCACTGAACAGCGTTGTTAGTGTCTTGATTCACTTCAGTCGTCCGGAACTGATTCAAGCTTATCTTGCCTGGTCGTTCGGAAGCTTCAGTAATGTTACCTGGCGGGAAATGTGGGTCTTTCTACCCATCTGTATGTTGACCTGTGGCTTGAGTATGCTGGTGGGCAAGCCCCTCAACGGTTTGCTGCTTGGTGAAACCTATGCTCGCAGTATGGGGCTGAGCTATCTGCCTGTGCGGCTTGTGGTGATTGCTCTGGCTGCGGTTCTCGTGGGATCGGTAGTCGCCTACTGTGGACCGGTGTCGTTTGTCGGTATCGCAGTGCCACACCTGGCGAGGGTTGCCGCTGCGACGTCCGACCATCGGATTCTGTTGCCGGTGACAGCTCTGCTGGGGAGTATCGTTGCCATTGCCGCCGATATTTTGGCGCAGTTGCCGGGCTATAGTGCTGTTCTACCACTTAATGCTGTCACAGCATTGATTGGCAGCCCGGTAATTATCTGGTTCATTATTCGCCGTCAAAAATTGCAACGAGGCTTTTTCTGATGCTGCGACCAGATGTTAAATATCTGATTCTGGCAATAACCAGTCGCTGCAATCTTCGCTGCCGATACTGTTATATGAGTGCAGAGGAGAGCGGACAAGATATGTCTGACCAGATACTGGATAAGGCCCTGGATTTTGCCGACCAGGGACAGTCCTGCCATGTTCAGGTAACGGGCGGTGAGCCTGCGTTGCTTCCGGATAAACTGGTTCATATCGGTGAACGTTGTAGCCGCATGTCGCACAGACCGACCCTGGCGGTCCAGACAAATGGGACAATGTTGACCAAAGAGTTGGTACAGGCTTTCAAAACCCATGATTTTCAAATCGGGGTGAGTCTTGATGGTTCGCCAAAGGTACACGACTACCAACGGGGATCAGCTGATGAGACCCTCCGAGGATTAAAGATTCTGGAAGAGTATGCTGTTCCTTTTCAGGTGACGACGGTAGTAACTCGGCACAATGTTGCCGATCTTGGCCGACTCGCGTTGTTGTTGGCGGGGCTCAGAAACTGTCAGGGGCTTGGCCTGGATCTGCTGGTCTCCAAGGGCAGAGCTGAAACTCAATCTGTCCAGCCCGCATCTGCAGCACAGCTTCGACAGGGGATATCCCAACTCTCTGAAGCGTTGACGATGATTAATAATTCCCGCCGTCAGCCTCTCAGGTTGCGAGAGCAAAGCCTGCTGTCAAGGTCCGGTTGTTCCCCTCATTTCTGTCGGGCCGCAACTGGACAGAGTTTGGCGGTTCACCCTGACGGTCGCCTTTATCCTTGCGGCCAGACGATGGGAGACCCTGTTTTTTCCTGCGGAACGGTCGAAGAGCCGAAGACGCTGCTCAGTAAACCGCTGAGCTCCTCACGTTTGCAGCATGGTGCTTGTGCGGATTGTCAACTCAAGGACTGTTGTCCTGATGATTGCCCTGGACGCCTGCATTACAACACCGAAAACAAAGAATTGGCCTGTGTGCTGTACCAGAGCCTTAACGAGCGGGTTGTGTAAAGAGATGTTGAAGCTAAGCCTGGTTCAGGCGGACATTGATGTTGATTTACTTTTTAAAGCGAAAACAGACCCATTCTTTTGAGTAGATGGATGATACATCGCGAGTTAAAGAGGGATTCATGAAGGTTTATGAGATTATTCTCAGTGGCGGCCCGGTTATGTGGCCGCTATTGGTGTGTTCGATTGTTGTCATGACCATAATTGGTGAGCGAATGTTGTTCTGGATGCAGATCAGGCGGAAACGAAACCGTAATCTTATGGATGAAGTTCTGCATCTAGCAGAGTCCAGAGATTGGCCTCGGATAAAAGAGAAGACGCTCGGATCTGAAGATTTTGTCATTCGGGTATTAAATGTCGGCATTCTGCATCGTGATTACGATATGAGCAAGGCAATGGAAGCCGAAGCTCAGCAGATGGTGAACCGGATGTCACAGTTTATGAGCGTGCTTGATACCATGATTACCGTAGCACCACTGCTGGGGATCTTCGGCACAGTGCTCGGGATCATTTCATCATTCGAAGTGCTCGGAAACAGTGGAATCGCTGATCCCAAGCTCGTTACCGGAGGGATCGCTCAAGCGCTTCTGACGACAGCAGCAGGTCTGGGAATCTCCATTATTTCTGTCTTTCCCTATAATTATTTCAAGAGCCGGATTGAGCATGCCATCCATGTTATGGAGAAGTATGCGACCAGCCTTGAGGTTGTTTATAAAAAATCAGCTTCGAGTCCAGAGTATGAAGCTTAATCGTCGCAGACCATCCCCGCCTCGCATCGAGATGCTGCCGCTGATTGATATTGTTTTTCTGCTGCTGGTGTTTTTTATCTATGCCATGCTTTCTATGGCGGTTCACCGTGGTCAGCGAGTCGATTTGCCCGGTTCCGCCAGTGCTGTTCTGGAAACGCAACAGGTAATTGCTCTCACCATTCAGTCTACTGGTCAGAATATACAATTGTTCGTTGACGAAGAGCCGATTGCGTTAGCGGCGTTGGCGGCAGAATTGAGGGTGCGTGAGGGGGACAGTACGGCGGGAGTTGAGTCGGAAATACAAGTCTTTGCCGACAAAACAGTCTCTTATCAACAACTGTTCAAGGTGCTGGATGCCATAAAGCAAGCCGGGTTGACACGGATTTCCCTACAGGCAAACGCCGAGACGGAGACACCATGAACAGGGTGGAATCCCGGTTGTTGTGCGCCGGTTTTCTGACGCTGCTGTTGCACGCCAGCGGTCTTTTGCTGCCGTTATTCCCCGGACAAAACATTCTACCAACCCCCCTGCCGGTGCAGAGCATCAGTGTCTCTCTGCAGATGATAAAGGGCAGGGTCAAGCCAACGTTTGAAACGGAGCAGGTAAAGACTTCACCACCTCTGAAAAAGAGGGTTGAGGCAGCAACAAAAGAGGTGAAAGCATCTCAACGGCCTTCCGAACAGAAATCGCCGGAACAGCAGAAGATTCAAGAACCACCGACAATAGCGACCGATGAGAAGCAGGTCGTTGAAGAACCAGAGAGGTTGCCTCCGCCAGTTGAGGAGTTGGAAGTGCCCTCGAAAGATCGGATCAGTCGCGAAGTAGTTGCATCCTCAGTCCGCTCAAGTTCGGAAAATGACAACGCCCAGGTTATGCAAAAGGCAACGCCCCTCTACAGAATTAATCCGCCGCCCAAATACCCTCGCCTGGCTCGTCGCCGGGGGCTTGAGGGACAGGTCCTCATCAACGTCCTGGTTGATACTTCCGGGCGCGTTGTTGAGTTGGAAACTCTTTCATCCTGTGGCCACTCTATTTTGGATCGGGCCGCGTTGGATGCTGTGCGACGCTGGCATTTTATTCCCGGGAATATTGATGGAAAAAAACAGCAAATGTGGGTCAAGGTTCCGGTACGTTTTCAGTTACAGACAGAGGAAGGATCATAAACAAGTCTTCCTTTGAGGCCTGACGATAAATGATTAGCTCCTGAAATCCCTGTAGATAAACAAACGAGATGGAGATCAATATGACACATTCAACGATTGAAAATAAACAGCCGGCCATTGTCATTGCCTCTTTCGGCACGACCTATCCAGGCGCTGTTGACTCATTATTGGCAATTATGCATGATTTTGAAGTGGCTCACCCAGAAAATCCGGTACGGATGGCCTTTACCTCGAATATTATCCGTAAAAAATGGCACATGCGGGCTGAGAATAATGAGTTTTGCCGCAGTCATCCCCACGTTCCTAGATTTTTTTACCGAATCAAAAATCTGCTTGGTACCCTTGCTGATCTTCAGGATCAGGGGCATAAGACTATTGTTGTACAGCCGACTCATCTAACGCATGGTGAAGAATTTGAAGATGTTAAAGCGTATCACTAGTGTCCGGTTAAAAAACGAACAAATCCAACTGGTTAGAGTTTAGCGGCTCTGGTTCTTGTTGTAGCGCATCCGTAACTATCTGTTTTATAAGCCTTTGCTCGAAAAGGTTGACTTCTAAAATGTGTAGAAAAGTGTGGAGACTAACTTCTGAAATATCCAGTTTTTTCTTGGTGATTGCAATCAGCAGGTAGGTGCTGATGGCGATCCAAACTTGGGTCTTCACGGCATTGGCCGAGTTTCCATAGAAGGACTTGATCTTCAGATGCTGCTTGATCCATTTGAAAAACAGCTCGATCTGCCAACGTTTTCGATAAATCTCGGCAATGACTATGGCTGGCAATTTGAAATGATTGGTCAGGAAAATAAAGCGTTTGTTTAGCTTTAAATCGACAAAACTGATTCTTCGCAACTGTTCTGGGTAAAGGTCGGTACTCTTCACTCCCGTTAGTCGAATCAATTGGTCGCTGCGTACGCCAGCCTTTTTGTCTGAGGGACGGTAGGTCTTGACCCTGCGGTATGCGAGGTTCTTTTTGGCACGAATGACGAAGAAGGCGGGGATCTGATGAATCCGGTAGAGTCGTTCGAAGTCGTTGTAGGCACGATCCATCGTCAAGATTGATCCTGGTTCCAGTGGGATCCAGTCCAACGCCAGAACGTCGTGGACCTTGGCTGGCGTCAGGGCTATGAAACTGGGGATGGAACCACGAAGATCGAGCAGGGTATGTGCTTTTATCCCTGCCTTGGTTTTTCGAAAGTGAGCCCAAGGAAAGACCGATAGACAAAGATCGGTGGTGGTTGAATCGAGTGCGAAAACAGCTTGATCGAGATCCAAAGTAAAGGGATCTTCTCTGTAAAGATGGCGGGCTTGATCGATCAGATGTATTCCGAAATCCTGATAGATCAGAAAGCTCCGGTTGTTGTTGGCATCGGAGAGTGTTGACCGTGATATTTTTCCGCGGAAGCCCATGCGATAAAGCTTGTCGCGATGGGAACGAAGACATGCTTCGATGTCTCGCAGACCATCCCGCCCGGTGAGTTGGGCGAAGGCCATTGCAAGGTATTGATCCCAACAACTGAAGTTGCGAATTCTGAGATTCCCGCGATATCGGTCGACACATTTGTTGAATTCGTAACGGGAAATGAGTTGGAACAATTGAGCAAAAACAGTTTTGTTGGCCATGAGTATCCTCGGCAAATATAATTTGCCGGATACTGTACGTCATACTCCGAGATGGTGTGATGAAATAGAAAAATCGCATAAAGTAACTTTTTTCTTTTGAATAC
>Ga0256834_1000665_pt1 | contig 24553 bp, 22 predicted proteins | sample 4281140metaG_FD_190536 | JGI IMG/M metagenome (GOLD analysis project Ga0256834, IMG submission 190536) | Hydrothermal vent microbial communities from East Pacific Rise, Pacific Ocean - 4281-140 | ecosystem: Environmental > Aquatic > Marine > Hydrothermal vents | place: Pacific Ocean: East...
CCCAAAGCTGAAAATTTTAGACAAGTTCCACTACCATGATCTTTTAATTCAATATCAGCACTGGCGTGAACTTTTCCTAAAATGCCGCCACGCCCCCTGCCTTTAAGTGTGTATTTTTTAGCCTCAATAACATTTTCTAATATTAAATCGCCAAAAAAAACACGCTTCACAACACCAAGATTTACCAAAACTTCTAATTCCAGCTGTTCTTTTGACACCCAAGAAATCTTCTGACAACCAAAAATTGTTTTTTGCAAAATATCTTCATCATTTAATGCCTCCCAAACCTTAATTCTAGGCGCATCAATAATATATCTACCCGTAAACTGCATTTTTTCCTTTTTCTGCGTCCTCTTTGCATCAAAATAAAAAATAATCATTAATTGCAATGGTTTCAATTGCACTTATATATAAAACTTGAAAAGATATGAATCAAACAATCAAGAATGGGAATATACTTATGACAACAGATATGATAGAAAAACCTTTACAATATCTTGATAAAGCAATGAAATCAGTGCGCTCTTTAGGTCTTTGGCCACAAGAAATTGAAGAACAGCCAATTACTGGGCTTTTACAAGAAATTACCCAGCTTGATGAAGATAAAGTTTTGCTGATTGGGCGCACATTATCACAAGCTAGTATTTTTAACGAAATAGTGCGTGAGCAAGTTGCAGCAATGTCTGTTGGCGAAAGATATGAAGATATTACCAAAGGTTTTGATTCGATAAGAAATGATGCCAAAGCTTTGGTCGATCAGCTAGATGATGGCAAACTTGATATGTTAGAGCGTGCTTCAAATGTCTGGATGAAAGTCTCCAGAGGTGATATCGCCACTCGTTTTGATAAAATTCGCAATATTTATCTTGAAGTCTCCCGTGATACTAAAGACCAAATTCAACGTGAATTTACTATTCTTGAAGCCTATCGTGACTTTCGTGGCGCATTAAAACAAAGTGAAGTAATGGCGCTTGAAGTATTGCAAACTGCCAATGAAAGACTTGAGGAAAGAAAAACTACTCTAAGTGAGATTTCAGAAGTATTAGCAAACTTTGAAAGCGGCACACCAGCTGATCGAGCCAGAATAGAAATGAGCCGTGATGAAAGATTACGTGAATTACAAAGCGAAGAGCGTCGCTATCAAATTGCAAAAGATCTATCAGACAATCTAACAATTTCTTATAATACTTCAGAAGTTGTAATGGCACGCTTAAGGCAAACAACCAATGCAAAAGAAAGAGTTTATCAGCAATCAATTTCATTCTTTTCAACCAATGAAACTGTGCTAACTGCCCTCTCTGCTTCTTTCACTGGCATGTTTGGACTGCATGAAAGCACCAAAACCCTTAATGCAATGAAAGAGGGTATGTCTAAATCTTTGGAAACTCTTTCAGAAATTGGCGATAAGGTGCAAGAAGAAGCAATAAGAGCAGGTTATGGGCCAACAATTCGTGCTGATGCGGTTAAAAAATTGCTTGATTCGGTGATTAATTTCCAAGAAAAATCACATACTATCATTTCTGAAATGCGTACACTTTCCACCCAAAATTCGCAAGAAATTCGCGAAGCTGTAGAGCAGGGCAAAAAGCGTTTAGCTCTACTTGCAGCCGAAGGAAATGTGCTTTTGATAAAAGATAAACAGGTATAAAAACCCAATGAATTTATCATCACCCAAAAAGCCACTTGAGCTTGATGAAGTTATGCTAGCGATGGACGTAGTGGATACACTACGCCATCAAAAAGACTTGGTGATTAGCGAGTTAAGCGGTGACAATCGCAAACAGCAATTAATTGCTAAGCTACAAAAAATCTATCAAGCTCAAGGGATAGAAGTTCCAGATTATATTTTAGAAGAAGGCGTAGAAAGTCTTGCAAAAGACAGATTTACTTATGAGCCAAAAACTACAGGTTTTGGTGTATTTTTAGCCAAAATATATGTCAGTCGCAAAAAATGGCTCAAATGGTTATTTGGCATTATCTTGGCATCATTTTTAGCAGTTTCTTCTTATTTTTATATCTATATACCAAATAAAACTGCCTCAGCAAAAAATGCAAAAATTGAAATAACTCAAACCCTGCCAAATGAAATGGACGCACTCTATCAAAGCATATATAAAGAAACAAAAGTGCAATCCGCTACAACAAAAGCAAAAGAAATCCTAACCAGAGGGAAAATAGCAACAAGAGAAGAAGATCTAACTACAGCAAAACAAGCTATTGATGAACTTACAGAATTACGAGATAAATTGCGCCAAGAATATACTCTAAGAATTGTGAACCGTGAGGGGGTAAAATCTGGCTTTTGGACTTTTCCCAAAATTAATACTGATGCAACCAATTATTATCTTGTAGTTGAGGCGTTAGATAAAAATGGCAATACGATTAGCCTACCGATTCTTAATGAAGAGACGGGCGAAACCGAAACAGTAAATATTTGGGGCATTCGTGTGAGTGAAGATATTTATCAAAACGTTGGCACAGACAAACAAGACGATGGCATTATTCAGCGTAATATTATTGGCAATAAATCTTATGGCTATTTAGAGGTGCAATATGTTGTACCTGTATTAAATGGCCGAGTGACGAGGTGGTAAAATGGCAATAAGTGGACCACAAGCTCTTAAATCACTAGACAATGCAACTCGTGATATTAGAAATGAAGAAAAGCGAATTGCTAAACTTTTAGCCCGCTCAACCGAGCGCATGGCAAAGCTATCTGAAACCAAGGCTAGTTTAATTCGTCAATTAGCCAAAATTCGCCTCGATAAAACTGCCTATCTTGAGATGCAAGGTCATCTCTCAAATACCCAAGAAAAAGCACATAAAGTTTTAGAAAACCATGATGTAAAACTATTAAAAGCTGAAAAACAATTAAAAATTCTTGATGATAAAATATCTCAAAACGCTCGGGCAAGACAAAGTCTTTTAACCCAAATAGATGGTTTCCAAGCTGAACTTAAGGCTTTATCAAGCAAAATTGCTAGCGAGATAAATAATGACCCTAAATATTTAGCACTAAAAAATGAGACCAAAAAATTACAAGAAATTGCTTTATTTAGCCTAGAGAAAGCTCAACAAGCCGAGAATAATCAAAAACAAAAAGGTCGCCCCTATCGTGACGATCCTCTATTTATGTATTTATGGGAGGCGCAATATGGCACAAAAAATTATAAATCTGGCAATTTAACTCGTTTTTTTGATTCTATGATTGCCAAAATGATTGGTTATTATAATGCCAAGCCAAATTTTACTATGCTCAACGAAATCCCTCTTCGCCTTAATGAGCATGCAAAACACCAATCAAGTTTAGCCCAAGAGTCTGAAGACAAGTTAGATAAATTAGAAGAAAAAGCAGTTGATGCAGCAGGCGGCAAGCCCGCTCGCCTAGCCCTGTTAGATGCACAACAAAAGCAAGCTAAAATAGATCAGCAAATGCAAAATAACGAAGATGAACGTGATGAATTAGCTCATTCATATCAACTTTTAGCACAGGGGCGAGAGCCAGCATTTGAAAAAGCTGCCAAAATACTTTCCAACAACCTAAAAAGACAAGACATAAGTCAACTTTTAGTGCAAGCAAAACTAACTTCAAGTAATGAAGACAATATAATAATAACTAAAATTGATGACATTGAAACTCGTATAGGCGAAGAAAAATTCGAAAATTCTGACCATAAATCACGCCTAAAAACTCTAAGCAAGAGACGGCGTGAACTGGAAGATATTGAATGGGAGTTCAAAAAATCTCGCTTTGATGATCCCCGCTCTACTTTTAGAGAAAATAGCCTAACTAAAGATCTGCTTTCAGAGTTTCTAAAAGGAACAATCTCTGCTGCCGTTTATTGGCAACATTGGCAAGGCTCACAAAGCTGGCGAGCAGGCACATCAGATTGGGGCGGCGGCATAGGATTGCCCCGTGCAGGCAGACGTTCAAACCGTGGCAACTCCTCCCCATGGTCAAACTCAAGATCATCAAAAAGCTCAACAGATTTCTCCCGCCCAAGAAGAAGTTCAACAAGAGCGCCATCATCAAGAAGAGGCTCAAGCGGATCACGCAAAGGCGGAGGCTTTAAAACTGGCGGTGGGTTTTAGGGCAAGAATCACTCAAAATAGTACGCCTTAAATAATCTTCAAACATTGGCACAGTAAAAGCAATATCACCATGTTTTGGACTATAAATCATACCTTTATGAATAATATTTGATCTTAATGTCCCTAAAGATTGAACACTTCCGCTAAGTTCTTCTGCAACTTCAGATGACTTATACGGATCTTTGCCAATTTTTGCCATTGCAATGACATATTCTTGCTCTTTTGGCGTTAATCTATCATATCTCACACGAAAAAAGCCCTCATCTAAACGACGTAACGCCTCAATAGATGCTTTCTTAATATCATCGCTATCAATAGGCGACTTATCAGCAATATTCCACGCCTGATACCCCCACTCTTGTAAGAAATATGGATATCCTTTAGTTTCCTTAACAATCATTTCAAGTGCTTTATTAGTTATTTCTTCCCCCTCTTTTTCAATCGGACTTAATATTGCCGCCCTAGCTGATTGATTATCTAGCGGACCAACAGGGGGAAACGAAAAAAGCCTTTCAGCATACGATTTAGCATTACCAGATAGTGCAGCAATTTGTGGCAAGCCAACCCCAAAAAACATTATTGGAAGTTGTTTTTGATTAACTCTATGAATAGCAACAATTAAAGCTGCAAGCTCAGCTTCTTTTAGATATTGAACCTCATCAATTAAAAGTGTCCATGCTTTATTTCCAGCCCTTGCTGCCTCACCAACCCGCACAAAAAGATCACTTAAATCATACTCCAAATTCCCACTATCAGCTGTTCCTTTTTCTGGATCAACCGCAAGCGAAACATCACCAATCGATACTTTAAATACGCTAGCAAAACCTCGCAATGCACGTGCAGCAGAATGAACACTAGCCTTTGCACTATCTATTAATGAAAGCTTTCGAAGAATTTGATAAATTTTAGGATATAATAAATCGGCCAGGGACTTATCATCTGGCGCCTCAATAAAAGATGTTAAATGACCATGTTTTTCTGCTAATTGTTCAATTTTATTTAAAAGAACCGTCTTACCAGTTCCTCGTAAGCCTAATAAAATTTGAGATTTATCATGCCTTCCAATAAGCACACGCTGAATAGCAATTTCAGCATCAGAAATTATCTCATCTCTACCAACCAACTCAGGTGGAGGAGAGCCAGCACCAGGGGCAAAAGGGTTTCTAATAGGATCCATGAGCCATATATAACAAGTTTACCAAAGTATAGCAAGGGTTAACTATACATGCATATACTTTGTTATATTTCACTCTTAAAACCCCGCAACGCTCTGCTCTACCAACATATCAACCACCATTTTAAGCGCATCATTTATTGACCTCCCCTGTTCAATCGCCGCTTCATATGTTTGACGCTGCATAGTTGCAGAGTTTCCCCGCTCTACAATTTTCCTCGCATCATTCACCTCTTTCACACAATTTAGCGCAATTGCATCAACCATTATCAATTCAATCAATTCATCAATTAAAACCAAATAATCCTTAAGCCTACCCGAGCCAAAGTTTATCAAGCTACTCGAGCAACCATAGCGTTGCGCTCGCCAGCGATTTTCATTGATTAAAAATCTCTCATATTGCCGCCAACGTAAATTATCTCGCCTTAAGCGAAACATCATTCTAGTTAAACAAACATAAAGTGCTGCAATAGAAATACTATCATCAAGCCGAGTTGGCACATCACAAATTCGCATCTCAAGAGTCGGAAAACGATGCGAGGGACGTAAATCCCACCAAATTTTTGTCGCATTTTCAATCAATCCATTATCAATCAGAGTTGCAATCGTTCTTTCATATTCACCCCAAGACGAAAAAATTGGCGGCAACCCAGTGCGGGGTAAATTATCAAAAATGCTCAAACGATAAGAGTTTAATCCACTATCTCGCCCCTGCCAAAATGGTGATGAACAAGACAAAGCCAAAAGATGCGGCAAAAAATATGGCAGCTGATTAGCAATATCAATGCGTGTTTCTTTATCATCAATCCCCACATGCACATGCATGCCACAAATTAATAATCTATGCCCGACACCCTGCAAATCTTCTTCTAAATTATGATAGCGTTTTTTATCTGTAGTATGTTGTTTTACCCATTTTGCAAACGGATGCGTGGAAGCTGCAATCGGCGCTAATCCGTACTGGTTAGCAACTTTTGCAATGATTGAGCGCAAATACACTAAATCTGCTCTTGCCTCAGCAAGCGAAGAGCAAACCTTAGTGCCAACCTCAATCTGACATTGCAAAAACTCTGGGCTAACTTGCGAGGACAAAATCTCCTCACATTCCTCCATCAAGCCCTTTGGCGCATCTATTACCAGATCACGGCTCTCTAAATCTACCAGCAAATATTCTTCTTCAACACCAAGGGTAAAATCTGGTATTTTAGTAAAAAGCGGATTTATCATATAATAAGTGTGCCAGAAATTGTTTAATTCTAGCAAGTAGTTTTTTTTCTGCTATAAAATCAGCATGAAAAATAATCACATATTCATCTTAGGTGGCGCACGATCTGGAAAAAGTAAATTTGCTGAAGATTTAGCACTAAAAAAAATATTAAAAATTAAGCAAAAAATTGCCTATATCGCTACCGCCAAGAACAACAAAGATAAAGAAATGCAAAGCCGCATTAAACAACATGTTGAGCGGCGAGGAGCAAATTTTATAACCTATGAAGAAGATTTAACGCTTGATAAAGCAATAATAAATTGCGCCAAAAACCACGATATTATTCTAGTTGATTGCCTAACTATCTGGCTTGCAAACATTGGTTATAATCAAGAAATTGATGAAAAACAAAATATCAAAAACCTATTGTTAGCATTAGAGAAAACTAGCAATAAAACCATCATTCTAGTATCAAATGAAGTCGGATTAGGAATTGTGCCAGCCAATAAAGTCGCTAGAAAATTTGCTGATAGAGCAGGCGAGCTAAACCAAAAAGTCGCTAAAATTTGCAATCAAGTATATTTAGTTACCGCTGGAATTCCACTTAAAATTAAAGGCTAAGAATTCACCCCATACATGCGATAAAGCTTAAATAGCAATGCCAACACTGGCGCTAAATGCATAAAAAAGTCAAAAATATCAATCGGCTTAATCAACTGCCCCGCAAATAACATGCGGGTTTTTTCAAACAAATGCGGCTCTGGCACAAATGGAGCCAAGCCAAGCGCAAGCGCCACAATTACAAACATAGATAAAGGCGTGGTATCAATAAATTCTAGCATTATATTCTCTTATTATTAGAAGGTGTTATCCTTTATATTAGTTTTTTCTAATATTGCAAGAGAAGAATAAAAACACCCGCCATTAATATTGCAAGCAGCACCAAAGCGCTCATTTTATTGTAAAGCCTAAGCGCAATATTTATATCCCTTGAATCTAAATCACGTTTCCCTTCGCCCATTTGAGGCAATTCTAATATTTCACCATTATATTGCCGCTTGCCACCAAGCCCAAAACCGAGCGAACCCGCCATTGCTGCCTCAGGATAGCCAGCATTAGGAGAAGCATGCTTATTGGCATCTCTTAACACTGTTTGTAATGATTTTTTTGCACTAGCCATAGGCATAAAAACCGAGGCTATCATAAACAAAAAAGCGCAAATTCTGCTTGGAATAATATTAACAAAATCATCTAACTTAGCGCTTGCCCAACCAAAATTTTGATATTTCTCATTCCTATGCCCAACCATAGAGTCAGCCGTATTTATCGCCTTATAAATCACAATGCCGGGCAAACCAAACAACAATAAATAGAACAAAGGCGCAATAAATCCGTCTGAGGCATTCTCTGCCAAAGTCTCAATCGCTGCCCGAGAAACCTCTGATTCAGAGAGCGACTTCACATCTCTACCAACAATATGCGCCACTGCTTTTCGCCCCTCATCAAGCGAAATTTCAAGCCCACCTATTACCGCCTTTACCGCTTCCCCAAGTTGCTTTTGTGAAATAAAAACGAAAGCAATAATGCCCTCAACAACCCAGCCAAAACTATATGATTGCAAAAATTTAGAAATGATAAAAGCAATAAGAAAGCTTAAAAATACCAAGGTAATATTCATTATCAAACCAGTAATTTTTTGCCTATTGCTCGAACCATTATTAAAATGCTTATCAGCAAAAGCAATAAAACCACCAATCCATTCAACAGGATGTTTATATAAAATTTGCGCCATTTTTGGATAAGAAAACAAGCCCTGCATAATTAATGCTATTAAGGCAATTAAAACATTCATCATTTTGCCAATTCCAAAATTTCATCAAGATCAAGATGAATTTCAAAATGCTTAGCCAAATCGTCTAAAACCCGCTCAATCTCTGCCTCATAATCTAAAGCCTTATCCACTTTTGCTCCTAATGAAGCCAAAAACGCACGCCTAAAATCATCACTAGCAAAAAGCCCATGTAAATATGTGCCTTGCACCCGCCCATTAGCAGAAATCGCCCCCTCATTCTGCCCATTGATTTTAGCAAATGCACGTTGGCAATCCGCCCCCTCACTATTCCCAATATGCATATGATAACCACTTATATTTTTGTCAAAAATAGTATCTTTCCCACCCTCAACCCGAAGCTGTTTTTGTGCAGTTAAAGTGGTTTTAATATCAAGCAAACCAAGCCCTTTAATTATTTGAGCCTCTCCCTCAACCCCCAAAACATCAGATATTTCCTGCCCCAAAATCTGATAACCACCACAAATTCCAAGCACCACACCACCCGCCCTTACAAAGGCTAAAATATCAATATCCCAACCCTGCTCTTTTATGAATTTCATATCGCAAATAGTTGCTTTTGTACCAGGAATAATAATCAAATCCGCATCAAGCGGAATCGCCCTACCCGCCTCAATAATTTCAACAAAAACTCCCTCCTCCGCACTAAGCGGATCAAGATCATCAAAATTAGAAATACGAGATAATTTGGGCACAACGATATGAAACCGATCAGTTTGATTAGGTAATTTTTGTTTAAGCGCCAACACATCTTCAGCAGGTAATTTATACGCTTCAGCAAAGAATGGCACAGGCCCTAAAACCAAACGGTCTGTAGTAGTTTCAATAAATTTAGCCCCCTGCTCAAACAAAGCCTTATCGCCAGAAAATTTGTTAATTAAACTCGCAACAATCAATTCTTTATCTGCTTTTTCAATCACTTCAAATGTGCCAATTATCGAAGCTATTACCCCACCTCTTTCGATATCTCCTGCCAAAATCACCGGCACATTTGCCGCTTGTGCAAAGCCAAAATTTGCCAAATCATTATGGCGTAAATTCACCTCCGATGCCGAGCCAGCCCCCTCAACAATCACTAAATCATATTCAGACTTTAACTCCTCAAATGCCCCTAACACTTCAGGCATATATTTCGCACGAGTGGCAAAATATTCCCTCGCACTCATCGAAGCCACCCGCCTACCACGAATAATAACCTGCGCCCCAGTTTCATGTTCAGGCTTTAATAAAATTGGATTCATCAAAGTGGTTGGCGCAATACCTGCCGCCCGAGCCTGCAAAGCCTGCGCCCTTCCAATTTCACCGCCATCTTCACAAACCGCCGCATTATTAGACATATTTTGCGGCTTAAAAGGTGCAACTTTTATCCCACGATTCTTATAAGCACGACAAAGCCCCGCAACCAACAGCGACTTACCAACATCAGAACCAGTACCCATAATCATAATAGTTTTTGCGCTCATATTTGCCCTCCAAAAGAAGCAGAAATAACATGCGCATAAGACCCCATCACATTATTAAGCACCGCCCCCATTGCATCTAACTCTACGCCCGCGCTATCCTTTGCACCAAACAAAGCAGGCAGATCGGTTTTTGAGCAACTAGAATAATGAAACTCATGCCCACTTAAATTTTTTGCAAAAGGAAGCGAACTATTATGACTTAAATATCGATAACCCAAAACCCGTTTTGGCTGATTTATGTTCGAAATAATAGGCAGCAAACCACTCATTTCATAACTCTTGCCCTGCTGATTAATCAATCGCTCACCTAGCACCATAAAACCACCGCACTCACCATAAATCAACGCCCCACGCTGTTGCGCTTCTAATAAACCTCTTTTGAAATTATCCGCATTAGCAATTTTCTCACCATGTAATTCAGGATAACCCCCAGGCAAGAATATCGCATCTGCTTTATCATCTGGTTTGTCATTATTAAGCGGTGAGAAAAAGCTAATTTTAGCCCCCTTTTTACGCCAAGCCATTAATTGGTGCTGATAAATAAAAGCAAAAGCGTCATCTTTTGCAATCGCTATATGTTGACCTAAGGGAGCTAATTCTGGCTGATAATTTTGCGCTTCCAGCGGTAATGCCAAAGCCATAAATTTTTCTAAATCAACTGAGTTTGCAACCATTTTTGCAACTTTTTCAATCAGCAATTCTGTGCCATCAATCTCATTGGGCAGGGTTAAACCCAAATGTCGGTTTGGAATATTCAACTCATCATTACGATAAACAGCACCCAAAATTTCAACCCCAACAGGCACTAAAGCATCACGCAACATTTTCTCATGCCTTGCGCTTGCAACCTTATTCAAAATCACCCCAGCAACATTAATTTCACTTGAGAAATTTTTATAACCATAAACAATTGCAGCAATAGATTGTGCCATATGCGAGCAATCAATTATTAACACAATTGGCGAGTTAAGTTTTTGCGCCAAATCAGCAGTTGATCCGATCCCTATTTTATTTGCGCCAAAAGCACCATCAAACAAACCCATCACCCCTTCGACCAATAATAAATCAGCATTCCTCGCCTGCTGATTCGCAAGCCCCCTTAACTCATCATTATTAAAAGCAAAACCATCAAGATTTATCGCTTTTTTACCACTCGCTTTGCTTAAATATGCAACATCAATATAATCTGGCCCAGTTTTAGCAGGAGCGATTTTCACCCCCATATTGCTAAGCGCCCGCATCAAGCCAAGCGTAATTAACGTCTTGCCAGAACCAGAAAAAGGTGCGCCAATAAGAATGGATTTTGGAATCAATTTATTTTGCCCTTCTAGCTTTATCTTGAATAAACTATATAATTCTTCTTATGAATGAAACAGCCCAAATTTATATTAGTAATAAAAAAAATCTCAAACGAGGCTGGACAACTGGTGCTTGCGCAACAGCGGCAACAAAATCTGCTCTTTATGCCCTAATCAATGGCGAATTTCTTGACCCTGTCACAATAAAATTGCCCAAAGGGCAAACCCCAAGTTTTACACTTAGCGACAGTGAAATTAGCTCAACTTTTGCAAAAGCTGCAATAATAAAAGACGCAGGTGACGACCCAGATGTAACCCATGGCGCAACTATCTCCGTAAAAATCACCCATGCGAAAAAAAACCAAGGCATTATTTTTCATGCAGGCGATGGCGTAGGTGTCATAACTAAAGCAGGATTAAAACTAGATATTGGGCAAGCAGCCATTAACCCTGCGCCGCGCCAAATGATGATTGCTGAAATCAATCAACTTTGCAAAAGGTTCAACATCACCCCAAATTTTAACATCTATATTTCTGTGCCAAACGGCAAAAAAATTGCAAAAAAAACTTGGAATAAAAGACTTGGTATAATAGGGGGGATATCCATTCTTGGCACAACGGGAATTGTCATTCCCTATTCTTGCTCCGCATGGATTAACTCAATTCAAAGCGGCATAGATGTAGCACGAGCCAATGAAATAACTCACATAATTGGCGCAACTGGCAACATGTCAGAAAACGCCGCTAAAGCTTATTTCAACTTCCCTAATCTTGCCTATATCGACATGGGAGATTTTATTGGTGGTCTATTGAAATACATCCGAAAAAACCCAGTTAAAAAAATTACTATTGCAGGTGGATTTGCAAAAATATGCAAACTTGCTCAGGGCGCAACAGACCTACATTCCAAACGCTCCACTGTTGATTTTACTATGCTAGCAAATGAAATAAAACAGCTTGGTGGCGATGAAACAGTCATCAAAAAAACCCTTAACACCAATACTGCAAATGAGGTGTTAGAACTTAGCCAAAAAATCAATATTTCGCTTGCAAATTCCATTGCTAACAAAGCACAATTTCAAGCGATTAAATTGCTAAAAAATAATAATATTAAACTTGATATTCTTATCATTAATAGAAGAGGTGAAATAGTTGCCTTTACAGGTGATTCATGAAAATTCTAATTTTTGGCGGCACGAGTGAAGCATTAGAATTTTGCAAAATCTTGCACCACGATGGACATGAAATAACACTCTCAATTGCAGGAAAAACCCAGAACCCAAAACTACCAAAACACGGAGAAATACGCATTGGCGGCTTTGGTGGCATAGAAAATTTAACCCAATATTTTGTCATAAATCAATTCAATTTAATCATTGATGCTACCCACCCTTATGCCAAAAATATTTCTAGGCAACTTGTTGCAGCAGCAAATATTTCAAATAAAAACCTATTACGTTTTGCTCGTCCAATTTGGCAAAAACAACAAAAAACCAATTGGCAAGATTATGCTAATTTTACTCAAGCACTAAGACAATTACCTAGCAACGCAACTGCATTTATCACTACTGGTCATAAAGACCTTGAAAAGCTTCAAACTCGCACAGATTGTCAGTTTTTTATTCGACTAATTGAGCCGCCAAAAATCCCTCTAACAAATAATATAAAACTAACAATCTCTCGCCCTCCTTATACTTTCAAAAACGAAATAGCATTTCTTATTGAGAATAAAATCACACATTTAATAAGCAAAAATTCTGGTTCAGATCAAACAAAGGCAAAAATAGATGCAGCTATAAAATTGGGCATAAATATCTCTATGATTTCACGCCCAAAATTAGATGAAGCAAAAACATTCTTCGATATAAAAATCCTGCTAAGCAGTCTAAAAAACTAACGATCTTTCTTCTTGCCAACATTGCGCAATACATGCGCAAACTTTGCATCATAGAGCGAACTGTCAGCAAAGTCTTTTTCGCCAAAAACCTCACCAACAAAAATTAATGCCGTGCGAGTAATTTTTGCCACCCGAACATCTTGTTTCATATTTTCCAAAGTCGTTTTGATAATTTTTTCATCTGACCAAGTTGCACGATAGGCAATCACTACTGGGCAATTTTCGCCATAATGCGGCACCAGCGCATCACGAACATAAGTAAGATTTCGTATCGAAAGATGAATCGCCAAAGTCGCCCTGCTTGCCCCTAAATTCTCTAAACTCTCAAGCTGAGGAATTAAAGAAGCCTTGCCTGACGTGCGAGTAATAATAATTGTCTGCGTAATGTCTGGAAGTGTTAATTCAGTACCAATCACCGCTGCAGCTCCTGCAAAAGCAGGAACACCAGGAACAATCTCAAACTCAATATTTAATTGCTTAAGGCGGCGCATTTGCTCACCAATCGCACCATAAATCGATGGATCACCAGAATGCACCCGAGCGACATTTTCACCCCTCTCATGTGCCTGCTCCATCACCTCAATAATCTGTTCAAGATTAAGCGACGCACTATCAATCACTAGTGCATCTTTTGGCGCAATCTCAACCAATTCTTTTGGCACAAGCGAGCCAGCATAAAGACAAACGGGACAGTTTTTGATCAAATTATGCCCCCTCACAGTAATTAAATCTGCCGCTCCAGGCCCTGCGCCAATGAAATACACTTTCATATCATTTTCCCAAAATATCCACGAGGCGTAAAAGCCACCATCTCGCCATTTCCTCTTAAAAAACTCTTTGAACACGATGCACCAAACAAGACAATACTCATCATATCAACTTGTTCGACATCAAAATCAGCAAGAGTGACCACTTGCACTTTTTCCTCTTTTCGCCCTAAAGATCGAGCAATAATTACAGGCGTATCAGCAGGGCGATTTTTTATAAAAATTTCTTTTGCTCTATCAAGTAAATCAGTGCGAGTTTTTGAGCGTGGATTATAAAATGCCACCACAAAATCTGCGCTTGCCGCCGCCTCTAACCGCTCAATAATTACCGCTTTTGGGGTGAGTAAATCACTTAAAGAAATTGCACAAAAATCATGCCCCAACAACGCCCCAACTCTGCTTGATGCCATTTGCAATGCTGAAATGCCAGGGTGGCTTTTTATTTCTACTCGCTTGGCATTGTCACTTATCGCCCGCTCCCCAGTTGCATCAAGTAATTCAAACACCAAAGCCGCCATTGCATAAATCTGCCCGTCACCCGAGCAAACCAAAGAAACCGTTTTCCCACTTGCCGCCAATTCAAGCGCATATCTCACCCGTTTTTCTTCATCGCCAAGCATAAAACAATGCTGCTCTTGTCCAAAATTTAAGTCCGCAATTAAATCAAGATAAAAGCCATAACCAACCCAATCACTAGAATTTTCAAGCGCCTTAACACAAGATGCCGTGCGCTGAACTTCCTCACCCGGTCCAATGCCAACAATGTGTAATATACCACGCGCCCGCCCATATTCTTCAACCATAATTGGCGCATTAGCTTTGCCAATAGCACAAGTTGCACGTTTAGATTTTTGTTTAGGAATAATCAACTCCCCAGCCTTAATCGCCGCCGCTTCAGCCACGCTAGGCGTGCCAACCTCTTGACGCACAATTTCTGAAATATTAGGCAATCGAGCTTCTTCTGCCGCTAATTCATTTGCACTAAATAGACGCAACGGCACATTATAATATGCCGCCAATTCATTAATCGCTTTTTCATCAGCCTTCACATCAATGCTAACAATTGCCGCAATTGAATGTTTTGAAAGCTGATTATTTGCAAGCGTTTTTTCTACCAAATCAATCAATTCATTCATAGGTAAATATCGCTCACACCCAACCCCAACAAACAACGTCTTTGGATGATAGGTTAGAGTGTTTTTTTCAGCAATTTTTTCGCTTACAACAATTTTTATTATCTCCTCACCCTCACCTTGGACCTCACCCTGAGCCTGAGCCTCCCCCTCACCTTGGACCTCACCCTCACCCTGAGCCTCACCCTGAGCTTGTCGAAGGGTAAAACCATTCTCTAAAACCTCATAGCCAGCCTCTTTTAACCAACCAGCCTCCCCATCAAATATAATTTTCTCTCCACTCAAAATTGCCGCCATCGCATTTTTAGCCAAATCAATATCAGCTAAAACATATCCCCTTGGTGGCTCATCTAATGCAAAACCAAACTGCGCATTTGATGCCGTGGTGATTGCCGCATTCCCATCTAAAAAACTCGCCAAATCCTCTGCTAAATTATTCGCCCCATGATGCCCTCCCAATAGTGGCACAATATTTTTTCCATCATTAGAAATCGAGATCACTGGCGGCTCTATTTTTTTATCATCAATTATTGGCGCTAAAAATCGAACAAGAATCCCGCTAGCACAAATTCCAATGATTGGCACACCTTGCTGAAATCTCTTTTGCACCAAATTTTTATCAGGCGATAAATAAGGTTTAGCCCCCAAATACGTTGCTATCTTTTGCGCCAGCTTTTCTCCAGATTGAGAAAAATAAATGACAACAGGCTTTATTTTCCCCATGCCTCATCTCCCTTATAACAAAGAATGCTAGCAAAATATGGCAACTCGTTTTTACTATAATCATTAAGCAAAGTAATGCGCTCATCGGCTCCGCTAGCATTTTCAATAATCATTGCATTTTCTGCATGTCCTGATTTTTCAAGCAGTGATTTTATTCTCATAAAATGCCGTCCAACTTTTATTATTGCCACCGCTTGTGCAGTTTTTAATTCATCCAAAATCACCTTATCTTCAAGCGGTGCAGGCAGCACCTTAAATATTTCATTTCTAGCGCAAAGCGGGCGTTTTATTGCAGCCGAGGAAGCCGCAACCGAGGTAATGCCTGAAATAATTTCAACATTTATTTCTTTTTTTATGCGAGCAATTAAATACATTGCCGATCCATAAAACAGCGGATCTCCCTCACATAAATAAACAACATTTTCGCCTTGCTCTAAATATTTCAACATAGTTTTTACCAAAATATCATAAGCATTTTGTGCAGGCTCTCGCTCAACTTTCATTGGAATATCAATTGGCAAAAACTGCGCATCTTCTCGTAAATATTCTCTTGCTATTTCAAGCGAAAATGAAGGCGTATTTGGCTTTTGCCCATAAGCAATTATTTTCACCTCGCTTAAAATTCGCACAGCTTTAAGCGTGAGTAATTCAGGATCACCAGTGCCAACTCCCACCAAAAATAAACTACCACTCATTAGTTTTGCCCCTTAACAATAAGCCATTGCATGATAGTTTTTTTAGGATCAAACATACGATAATTCTCTGTTTGTTTAAGAGTAGAAATTGCAACCCGCACCAATTCACCACCCAATTTTTCATGCCACTCAAACAATGCTTTTTCACCTTCAATAGTGACAGCATTAGCAACCATTCGCCCACCAATTTTTAACACCCCAAAGCAAGCCTCAAATAGAGCATGATTACTAACATCACCGCCTATAAAAATAGCATCAGGTATAGGCTGATTTTTTATGCCCTCAAACGCATCACCAGCAACAATTTTTAGTGTAGGAACACCAAGCGCCATTTTATTTTTTTCAATCACCATAAGTCGCTTTTCATCACGCTCAAAACATATTGCTTTTGCACCCCTTGCCGCTCGCATAAATTCAATAGCAATCGAGCCGCAACCCGCCCCAATATCCCATAGGAGCGCATTAGGATATGGCGCTAATTTTGCCAAACTTATCGCCCGCATTTCTTGTTTAGTTAATTGACCATCAGAGCAAAAAGCATCATCAGGTAGCCCTGCAATTGTTGATAAAATCGGCGCATCAATATCAGCAATACAATCAATCGCTAACACATAAAAATCACCAATTTTTTGCGCCGCCGCCTCATCAACCGAAAAGCTAATTATACGCTCATTTTTAGCACCAAGGTTTTCTAACACACTTAAAATACTTTTAGAAAAACCACGCTGTTTAAGCAGCGCTGCAACCTCAATCAATGTATTGGCATTTGATGTAAGTGCCAAAATTCTATTTCTTGGCAGCACATAACAATGAAGATTTTCAACCACTCGCCCATGCAATGAAATACAATCTATATTTTGCATAGCCCAGTGCATTTTTGCCGCCGCCAACTGCAAGGAAGAAACAGTCGGGATACTATTAAATTCCTCAGGCAAAAACTGGCTTAACAGACTTGCGCCAATACCAAACCAATTTGCATCTCCGCTAGCCAAAATCACCACATCTTCACCACGCAATTTTGCAATTTGCGCAATCATCGCTTTGTAAGGGGTCTGCCATTCAACTAATTCTTGTCCCTGATTGTGCGGCACTCTATTAAGCAATCTTTTTGCCCCAAGCACATATTTTGCTTTCAATAAAACCGCTTTTGCTGTTGAAGAAATCTCATCAATCCCCCCCTCGCTCATGCCAATAATATTTAGCCAAGCCTTGCTCATGTCGCCAAACCTACCGCTACAGCATTAAGCGCTGCCGCCGCCATCGCACTGCCACCCCGCCTACCTGTTAGCGTAATATAAGGTAGCTCAAAAACACTCTCAATTAAAGCCTGCTTACTTTCAACTGCCCCAACAAAACCAACTGGAAAACCTAAAATTAAAGCAGGCTTCACCTGCCCCTTTTCAATCATTTCAAGCAGATGAAAAAGTGCGGTTGGCGCATTACCAATCACAATAATTGCACCAGCAATCTTATCCGCCAACATCTCAATTCCCGCCGCTGAGCGAGTAGTATTTTGCTCAAGCGCAAACTCCCTTGCTCCCACCATATCAAGCCCACAAATTATTTTATTCTCATGCAAAAGATTACGCTCAATAATCCCCTTAGCAACCATTTGCACATCTGTAATAATTGGCGCACTTTGTGCCAATGCGCTCCGCCCCGCCACCACCGCCGCATCAGAAAAAACTAAATTATCAGCAATATCTACCATGCCACAAGAATGAATAAGCCGAATGGCAACTTCTTGTTCATCAGGTGAAAATTGCGCCAAATCCGCTTCGCTTTTAATCGTTGCAAAACTCTGCTGATAGATGTCCTTAGGGTTTCGCAAATAATCCATCATTTTTTATTCAGCGTAACTGGCCCCATTGGGTGATCTGCATGTGGATAGGGGTGATGGTGGTGGTGGTGGTCATGTGAGTGCTCATGTTCATGTTCATGTTCATGGCTATGCTCGTGAGTATGAAGCGGCGTAAACGGCAAATTGTGTTTTTTACAAAATTCCTCATCACGACAAGAAGCATCACAATCACCCTTACATGGGCAATTCTCTAACCCGCCGCCAACACCCTCAACATGGTGATGGTGGCTTTCTTGTTTTGCCCCAACCTCGTCTTCAAAACCAAGCACCTGCTCACGATATTTGCAAAGCGAGCAATTCATCAAATTCTGCCCATTTAGCATTTCTCCCAAACGCTCAATAAATGTATCAAGCACCAAGTCATGGTCATTCAAATAGGGTGCTTTTATCATTTCAATCTGCGGATATTTTTTTGCAGCTTCATCAACTGCACCATAAATCCGTTTCACCAAAACCCCAGTAAAAAGAAAATATGGAAATATAATAATCCGCTTAAAACCAAGTTTTACTGCTTGCTCAAGTGCAGGAGCGACTAGGGGAAAAGTTACGCCAGAATAAGCAGTTTCACCCCAACCAAATCCCATGCCCTCCCATAACATTCGCATCACTTTGCTAGCGTTAGAATTAGCATCAACATCAGAAGATCCACGCCCAATCAACATTATCATTGTATCATGACGAGAGATTTTTTGCGTCGAGCTTTTCTCCGCTTCCTCAACCCTAAGCGCTGCCGCTCGCACCATTTTTATATCAACCCCAAGCTCTCGCCCATAGGTGATATTAAAATCATCATGGATTGCAGCATAAGAATTCAACACACTGGGAATATCGTTTTTTGCATGTCCAGCCGCAAATAACATACCCGGAAGCGCCAACACATGTTTTACGCCTTTGGCACGTAATTTATCCAAACCAACATGAATTACAGGATTAGCAAATTCCAAATAACCATACTCAACTGGCACATCTGGAAGGCGAGATTTTATTCTTTTTGCAAGGTTTGCAAACTCACCAACAGCAAGCTGATTGCGTGAGCCATGCCCGCACAACATCACGCCAGTATTTGGCGGCAGAATGATTTTTTTATCCATTGTTTTTATATCGAATAATAAAAAAAGCAACAAGCGCAATTATCAAAACAGCAGGAATTGCCGACAGCATAATTAAATCAATAATTGAATGAGTATGCCCAGCCACTACATCAACATGACCACCATGCGCCAAAGCACTAAGGGGAGTAAAAAAACTAAGGGGGGCAAGTGCCATAAGGGCAAGAGTTATTTTTTTCATATCTACCTCGTTTATTAAAATTATAAAATAAAAAGGCAGAATTCCATTAACTGTTGGCAACTCTGGACTTGATCCCCGATTTGGGTCGACCTCACCAGACTGTCTTTCAGATCCTTAATTGGAACGCTGCAATCACCCTAATCTATTCAGCTAAAACATTGAGGTCAAGCTCAATCAATTTTTATGAAAGCAAATATCCCCTATCTTTACTTTCGTCAATAATATCTTGCACTAATTGATGAAGTGGTGCTGAAGCCTTTTCAACAACAGCCATACGTTTTTGTACCTGAGCAACACTTATATCATAACCCAACCACATTTCACCATCGTTGAAATAATTGTGTAAAAATGGCTGCAAACGATCCATTGAACGAGCAAAAACAGCATCAATGCTATTCATATCCTCAAACTCTTGCCATAGCGCCAGAAATTCTTGCTCCAATTCATGGGGTAAAATGCCAAATATACGCTTAGCTGCGATTTTTTCTTTTTCATATTGTTCATTTTTACTAGTTTGCGAATAAGCAGGATTATCCCCCGCATCAATTTCTACAATATCATGGATAAGCAGCATTTTTAACACTCGTAAAATATCCATTTCTTTTGGCGCATATTCTTTAAGCACCAAAGCCATCATTGCTAATTGCCAAGAATGCTCTGCATCATTTTCACGTCTAGATTTATCCAATAATTTTGTCTGACGAATAATTTGTTTGAGTTTATCAATTTCTAAAATAAAACTAATTTGAGATATCAAACGATCAGATTGTTTGAGTTCTGCTAGACCTTGGTTTATCTTTTTTTGGCGAGAGAATTTATCCTCTTCAGGCGTAGTTTGTTCAACCTCACCGCCCTGCTCCCTCCAAGCACCAAACCCACCCTCAATATGACAAACATTTCTTAACCCCATATCTTGCACAATTTTTACTGTTAAAGCCGAGCGCCAAGCAGCAGCGCAAAAAAACACTAATTTTTTACCCGATGAAAATTCCTTGCGATGATAGGGGGAGGCAGGGTCAATCCAAAATTCAATCATGCCACGAGGTGCATGCATTGCATTAACAATCCGCCCCTCTTTATCTAATTCACGAATATCACGCAAATCAACAAAAATCACATCATCATTTTTATGCAAATTTTTTGCTTCATCAACACTAATAGTTACTATTTCTTTATTTGCCTGCTCAACTAACTCACTGCTTGATTTTATCATTTTTATCCCACTTGCTTTAATCATAAAAAGATGCTTGATTTTCTTATGCGCATTTTTATCATTATCATTTCTCTTCTAATCTCTTTTCCAGCCTTAGCACAAGTCTTTGGCAATTATGAAAACGCACGTTATGGCGCAAGCGCAAAAGTCCCCTCAGGGTTTGAGCCAACAGGGCCTGAAGCTAAAAACTCTGACGGGTTAATTTTTAGAAATTCAAGCGGTGCTTTACTAACCATTTTTGGCGCCGATCTGCCTAATAAAAATTTTGAAGCTTTTGTAAGGAAACAAATCAGCTTTGAAAAATCTTATCATGGCTGGAGTATAGCAAAGCAAACTATCACCCCAGATTGGGCGCACTATTTTGGCAATATCGGATCACGTTTTGTATCGGTTAAAATAATTTCTTCATGCAATGGTAAGCAAATGGTTGCAACAAAATTTGAATATAATGGTAATATGTCAGGTGCAGTTTCAAAAGTAGAAAAATCACTAAAGGCTAATAAAGCCACTTCATGCCGATAGTTTATAACCCTATACTCTTTATGTCACCCAAACAAAGTTAAAGTGTCTTGTGCTTTGAATTAAAGATACTTTGTCTCCTCAGCATGACAGGCAAAAGTTATATTCCTTTAGCTTTTTCACTAAAACTCAATCCCCGCCTGCGCCTTAACCCCGTCACGAAACGGGTGTTTAACTTGCATCATTTCAGTAACTAAATCAGCAATTTCAATCAATTCATCTTTAGCATTGCGCCCCGTAATAATCACATGCGTGTCTTTTGGTTTATTTTGTAAAAATTCAACAACTTCTTTAATATTAAGATAATCATACCTTAGACAAATATTTAACTCATCAAGCAGCACCATTTTATAGCTCGTATCCATAATCATTTTTTTTGCCTGCTCCCAAGCCGCCTTTGCCGCCAAAATGTCACGCCCTCGATCTTGCGTATCCCAAGTAAAACCCTCACCCATTGCTTTTATTGTTACAAGGTCAGGAAATTTTTCTAATATATCACGCTCTCCAGTTCCCCACTTCCCCTTAACAAATTGCACAATACCAATCTTAAACCCATGCCCAAGCGCCCGAAAAACCATACCAAAAGCAGCGGTCGATTTTCCCTTGCCCTTGCCCGTATGGATAATGATTAAACCGCGCTCCTCAGTTTTTGTTGCAAGCATTTTTTCTCGTGCAACTTTTTTCTTTGCCATTTTTTTTGCGTGATAAGCATTGCGCTCTTCTTCATTCATAAGATCAGTTTTTTTAGGGCGATCATTCATTTTATTTCCTTAAAGATATTGATAAACACTATTAGATTTTGGTAGCCAAAAACCTCGTTTTATTGCTTCCATAAATTTGTTTTTTAATTCGTCATATCCATGCGGGTTATTTTGTTTAATAAAATCTCGCACATTTTTATCTATTATAAAAGCATCAAATGCGAGATCAAAATGATGGCTTTTCACTGCCCCTGTAGTGGCTGCAAATGCAAACATATAATCAACACTAGCGATAATTTCAAACGCTCCCTTATATCCATGCCGCTTCACTCCATTAATCCATTTTGGATTCACAACTCTTGAGCGCATAACATAAGAAATCTCTTCTTCAAGCGTTCTAGTAATAGGGCGATCAGGGCGTGAATGATCATTATTATAAGCAAATGGTTTTTCTCCCTTTATGGTTTCAACGCTTGCAACCAACCCGCCCTCAAATTGATAATAATCATCACTATCAAGCAAATCATGCTCACGGTTATCTTGATTATGCACCACCGCTTCAACATCACCTAAAAGCGCAATAAATCGTTCTCTTTCAGCAATTCCTTTAGCCTTTGCCCCATAAGCATATTGAGAAAAATTGACAAATGCGCGGCTAAGATCCCCTTTATCTTGCCACTCAGAGCTATCAATAAGCCCTTGCAAACCTGCACCATACGCTCCCGGTTTTGAGCCAAAAATTCTATGCCCAGCACTAAATCCCGCCGCATCTTTGCTTGCTCCATTTGTCATAAATTCAAGCGCATCTTGACGCATTTTTTGCGCTATTGGGTTCTCATCAATTGGCTCATCAAGCGCCCCAATCGCTCGTACCGCTTTATCAAATAAGGTTATTAATTGAGGAAAAGCATCACGGAAAAAACCTGAGATTCTAAGTGTTACATCTACTCGTGGGCGAGTTAATTTAGCTAGAGGAATAATCTCATATCCTGATATTCTTAAAGATGAAAAATCCCATTTAGGCTTTGCCCCAATCAATGCCAATGCTTGTGCGATATCATCGCCACCCGTGCGCATGTTTGCTGTCCCCCAAACACTAAGCACAATCGATTTTAGATAAGTACCATTATCCTGAAAATGTCGCTCAATCAGATTTTCCGCCGATTTTTTACCCAATTCCCAAGCCGTTTGAGTTGGCACTGAGCGAGTATCAAGCGAATAAAAATTGCGCCCCGTTGGCAAAACATCAAGCCGCCCACGAGATGGCGCACCAGAACTTCCAGGTGCTATAAATTTTCCGTCTAACCCATCAATAAGCGAGTTAATTTCATTAACCCCACAGCTTGCCAGTTTTGGACGAATGACATTCTCTATGTTCGTCAAAACCGCTTTAGTATTGATAAAACTTTTTGGCAATTTTTCACCCATGACAAGCTTAGCCGCAAACATTTCTAAGCGCTCAATCGCATCGCCATTGCTACGCCAAATATCATTGCCTATTTCAAGTAAAATTTTAGGCTTAGGCGCATTCCATTGCTCGCCTAGTTTTGCACTTAGTGGATCAAATCCCAATTTGAAGTCATCAGCCAACGCTCTTATAAGCGATCTATCAGCCATTGCCTCACCTCGTGGCACACGAGCCAAAGCCACAACTAAATCTCGCTCTAACTCGCCCACAGGTGATTGCCCAAAAACATGCAACCCATCACGAATTTGCGCCTCTTTTAATTCACAAAGATAGTTATCAATTTCACCAAGCGCCGCATTTTCGTCTTTTGAAAGTCCAATATCTTTATCAAGCGCCTCATCACGAGTGAAATCTAATATCCGCTTTTTAAGATGAGATAAACGCCGCTGATCCATGCCAAAAGCCGCATAATATTCGTCCAAAAGCGCTTCCAAATCTTTAAGAACACCATAAGTTTCTGCCCTTGTTAGCGGCGGCACAAGATGATCTATTATCACCGCCCCAGTGCGCCTTTTTGCCTGTGTCCCCTCTCCGGGATCATTAACAATAAACGGATAAAAATGCGGCAATCCCCCCCATAGCGCTAACGAATAACTAGCCTCATCTAGCACAGTGGCTTTACCGGGTAACCACTCAAGATTTCCATGTTTGCCATTATGAATAAGCGCATGAGTGTTAAAAATATATTTCACCCATAAATAGGCAGCAATATAGGCATGTGGCGGCACCAGATCAGGGTCATGATAATTAGCATTAACATCACGATCATAGCCTCTAGCTGGCTGTAACATAATAGCAATATTGCCAAAAATCTTTACTGGTAAATGTAAACCATCTTTTCGATGAAACGGATCACTTATCGGCTTTCCCCAGCGCTCATTCACTTCATCTTGAATTTTCTTTGGTAGCTTTAGGAATAGTTTTTGATATTCATCAAGCGACAAAATCGCATCACTCTTGCCTCGTTTTGGGTTGGCATTGGTTGGTCCTGTCTGTAAAAATTCAATCAGCTGATTACCATTGTTTGGCAAGCCCCCACCCTGCAGCCTCACTCCGTCCCCACCCTGCACTTTTACTCCGCCCTCATCCTGAGCCTCCACTCCACCCTCATCCTGCACTTTTACTCCGTCCTCATCCTGAGCCTTTACTCCGCCCTCATCCTGCACTTTTACTCCGTCCTCATCCTGAGCCTTTACTCCGCCC
>Ga0256834_1000666_pt1 | contig 24550 bp, 29 predicted proteins | sample 4281140metaG_FD_190536 | JGI IMG/M metagenome (GOLD analysis project Ga0256834, IMG submission 190536) | Hydrothermal vent microbial communities from East Pacific Rise, Pacific Ocean - 4281-140 | ecosystem: Environmental > Aquatic > Marine > Hydrothermal vents | place: Pacific Ocean: East...
ATTTATGAATATTTGAATATGAATGAAAACCACATTTTAAGTTAGAACTTGGAAAAATTTTAGAAATACAAAATTATGAAATTTAATTTTTAAGAAAATTTTATGACAAAAGCAGAAGAAACAATAAAAATATTTTTTGAAGTTTTAGATACCTTTCCAACTGCAAATAATTGACAAAAATATCTAACATTAAAAAATTGAAAAAGATTATTCCTTAATATTTTTATTAAAAAATACTGATTAAAATGAACAGAAACAAAATATAATACTTTTGATATGTTAAGAAGAATAAGGATGATTGAATTTTTTGATTATATAACAAAGGAATTTGATATTTATGAAGAAAATTGAAGATATATTATAGAAACTAATTTTTTTAGAATGATAATTTTTGAAACTAAAAAGAAAAAATTAGAATTATTAAGTTTTTATAATTTTAGATAAAAATTAAGACAAAAAAAATAAATACCTCTGTGCAGTATCTTTCAACTGTAGTGAACAAGGTATTTCTATGTAATGTCTTAAAGACATAAGTATTATATACAAAACACCCAAAAAAGTCAAATTTTAATTTTTAAGAAAGTATTATGAGAAAAATATGAAGTTGAATTTTGATTGATAAAAATAAAAGAGTTTTATTAATTAAAAGAATATATACTAAAAAAAATAATCCAAATTATTGGTGATTTCCTTGATGATGAAATGAAGAAAATGAAACTATGGAAGAAACTACTATAAGAGAAGTAAAAGAAGAAATTTGATTAGATTTTAAAATAACTAAATTATTTTGAGTAAGTGAATATTGAAAAAGTCATTTATTTAGATTTTTATGAGAATATTCTTGAAAAATAATTATTCAAGAAGAAGAATGTGATTGATATTGATGGTTTTCTTATGAAGAAACAAAAAAATTATTAATGTCTGAAAATATGATTTATTTTCTTAAAAAATTATATGATGAATGATTGATAAAATAAAAAACTACTCACAAATTTGTAAATAGTTTTTATTGTAATATAAGGGACTCTGCTAATGTAGAATCGTCATTCTAACCCCTAAGTGCCTAAAGAGGAATTACTACTACAGTAAATCTTATGTATATTTAAAGACACAACCAAAATTATCTTATTATAGTTTTCTCTAAACCATAGAGTAATAAAATAAAAGTACTTTATCTTTACTAGGGATAGTAGACCTCTTTAATCTCTTCACCCTAATATGATTATTCAGTCAATATTACAAAATAATAATAATCAAAAAATAAATAAATCAAGTTTTGAATGTGAAGATTGTGTGAAGATTTTAATTTTTAAGAAAAAAATATGAAAAAATTAATTAGAATATTAAGACTTTCATCAAAAGAAGCAATAAAGGATTTAAAATTTAAAAATCCTATTTATTGTAATTCTTTAGAAAAAAATTTTTCTGTAACCAATACTTTTTATCAACATATTTTATGATATAAAAAATCTAGAATAAATAGAGAAATTATTGAAAGATTAAGTTTAATTAATTTGGTAGCAAAAATTGCAAATGAATGAAAATTAAAAGAAATTAGAGAAAACTGAGTTTTTGAATGAGAAGTTTTTGATAATACATTTAAAATAATTTTAAAAAATTGATGAATAATTTTTAATATAATTTTATGAGAAAAAAAGACTTGAAAAATTATTTTATTAAGCTGTTTTGTTGTTGATTATAGAAAACTTGAATAAATTTAAACACAAAAAAAAGATTAGCCCGTTTGGTGAATACTTCACTCCATAGGTCTCTTTCAACCTCCAAACTAATCTTTGTACTCCTAGTATACTACAAACACCCAAAAAAGTCAAATTTTAATTTTTAAGAAAAAGTTATGAAAGAAAAAAATATACTTCTTTTAAGAATCTGCTGAGATTGATTCAAAGATTTAGTTGCCTGAAAAACTAAATATAGATTTAGAGAAGTAAAAAAATATTGGGAAACAAGACTTTTAGAAAAAGATTGAACTCCAAAAAGTTTTGATGAAGTTCATATAAAAAACTGATACAAAGTAGATTCTCCTTTGGCAATAGTAGAATTCAAAGGAAATTTATGAATATTTGAATATGAATGAAAACCACATTTTAAGTTAGAACTTGGAAAAATTTTAGAAATACAAAATTATGAAATTTAATTTTTAAGAAAATATTATGCAAAAAATAAACAAAATTACTGAAAATATAATACATTCTATAATATTTGCAATTATTTCAATTATTATATTATGAATATATGACATAATATGATGATGATGAAAATTTAATTTATATTATGCTAATATTTTTTATATTACTTCTTTAATAGTATATACTATTTTTTGATATATTATTATTAAAAATAATTGAATTAAAATTTTATATTTAATTTATTTAAACTTATTATGAATAATTTTTATAACTATTTTAAATATTTATTTAACTTATTTTTTAAAATAAAAAAAAATTATGAAAAAAAAATTAATTTCTATTCAAATAAATGTACCTATAGAAAAATTATTTGAATATACAATAAATCCAAAACATACTAACTTATGGTTTGATTCTATAGAAAAAGAATGGATTGAATGAGATAAAAAAATTGATATTTGAGTTATTTATAAAAACCAAAGAAAAAATTGAATAATTTGTTCATATAAATTAATTAATTTTGAAAAAAATAAAATATTTCATTTAAAATCTCTAGATTCAGATATTGAAGTAATATACTATTATAGCAAAGTTGATGGAGAAAAAAGCAAACTAGATTATTATCTCAATTCTAATGATTCTGAATTAATAATATATATTAAAAAAGCATTAGAAAAATTAAAAAATATTTTAGAAAACTAACTAAAATTAATATGTATGCAAAAATAAAACTAAGGAAATTAAATTTTAACAATTCCTCACCTGAGTCCTCTCCTTTTGGTCAAAAGGAAAGGGGCTACAATTTTAATTTCTAATTTTATATATAAATGAAAGCAATGCCTGAAATTATAAAAATAAATGCTAGAAATCTCAGAAAAAATATGACTGAGGCTGAAAAAAAACTTTGGAAATATATAAGACGATGACAAATATTAAAAAAGCAATTTTTAAAACAAAAACCAGTAATGGTATATAAAGAAAATTCTTGAATGCCAAGGTATATAATTGCTGACTTTTATTGTCCTGAAAACAAATTAATAATTGAACTTGATTGAAGTATTCATAATTTAAAAGAAGTTTTACTTTTAGATAAATACAAACAAAATCTACTTGAAAATATTTGATACAAAGTTATTAGATTTCAAAACAAAGAAATTTTTGAAAATATTGATTTAGTTTTAGAAAAAATAAAAGTAGAATTAGAGTAAAATAAAATATTTTTTTAATTCCTTTTTATTCCTTTAATAATTCCTCACTTGAATTCTCTACTTCGTTCCAACTTCAAAATAGTCATTTCTCTCCTTTTTTCACTTGTCCTTTGGCCAAAAGGAAAAGAGGCTACATAGTTAGTTAATTTTTTAAAAAAATTAGGATTTTGTAGCCCCCTGCCTTTTGACCAAAAGGTAGGGATTCAGGGAAGGAATTGAAAAAAAGTCAAATTTTAATTTTTAATAAAAATTTTATGAATAAAACAATAATCTTACTAACAACAATTTTTATCCTAACTTCTTGCTACTCAAATCCAGAAGACATAAAAAAAATTGCAAAATTAGAAAAACAAATTGAAAAAAATAATGAGAAAAAAAAGATTTTAGAAAAAAATAATGAAAAAAAATATAAAAGAAAAAAGTACATTTTTGAAAATGATTTAAAATGTAAAAATTTAAAAAAATCTGTTATTAAAAGTATAGAAAGAATAAAAGATGAATTTAGTCATGCAAAAAATACAAAGTTAAATAATATTTTTTATTCTTTTAAAACAAATTCTTGTTTATATATAAGTTCTAGAAGACGTATTGAAGAATGAGTTACATATACTGATAAATTTTTATATGAAGTATGAAATGATTGCTGAGATTGTGAATTTATTGAATGGTGTAGAAAATTTTATTATAATGATAAACTTTATAATGAATATTTAATAAATACTTCTTATTGAAAAACTGAAGATGATAGAATAAAGAAATATAATAAAGATCAAAAAGGTTGTGATGATTTTGATGATAAAATAAAAAAAATGAAACAATAAAAAAAAGAACAAGATAAATAAAAGAAGAAATTTGACCAGTGTTTAAACTGACAAAATTATTTTGAACAAATAAATATTGAAAAAATTATTTATTTAAATATTTATGAAAATCTTATTGAAAAATAAAATTTTAGCACAAAAAAAAATTATCAAGTTTAGGAAATTACTTCCTCATAGGTATTTTTCAACTTATAAACTAATCTTATACAAAGAGTATACTTCAAAAACACCCAAAAAAGTCAAATTTTAATTTTAAAAAAAAATTCTTATGACAAACAAAATAAAAAGATTTTTATTTTATGATATTGAAAAAAATATTTTAAACAATATTAGTATAGTTTCTCTTGTTTTATGAATAATAATAGTTATATTATGATTTTGTAAAATAATTGATATAAAATTTACTATAACAACAATTTGAGCAATATTTGCATTCTGGTACTGATATAAAAAATATGAAAGAGATAAAAAAATTGAACAAATTAATTCATTAATGACTTTATCTGAAAATGATTCATATAAAAAAACTATAATAAAATGGTTTACAGGATTTAAACTGTTAAATGAATGATATATTGATAATGATTTATTTAATATTATTGAATCATATTGAGAAACAAATTTTATAGAACATATATTAAAATCAGAATATTTTGAAAGTATTAATTCAAAAATAGCTGAAATATTAGGAGTTTTTAATAAAAATGAATATATTATTAATTTTCTAATAAAAATGAAGGAACATTGGCAAAATAATAAATATAAAAATTGAGATAATTTTATAAAAATAGTTGAAATATTAGAAAAAAATAATTTTGAAAAATAATTATAATTTAATCATTAACCTAAAAAAAAATGTACACAAAAATAAACCCAAAACAAAGTTTTCCAGATTTAGAAAAAGAAATAATAAATTTCTGGGAAGAAAATAAAACTTTTGAAAAAAGTATAGAAAATAGAAAAGATTCTCCTGAATTTAATTTTTATGATGGACCTCCTTTTGCTACAGGAACTCCACATTATGGACATCTGCTGGCTTGAACAATAAAAGATGTAATTCCTAGATACCAAACTATGAAATGAAAACTTGTAAATAGAGTTTTTGGTTGGGATTGTCATTGACTTCCTATTGAAAATATTGTTGAAAAAAAATTAGAAATTTCTTGAAAAGATGATATTATGAAAGTTTGAATTCATAATTTTAATGAAAGTTGTAGAGCAAATGTTTCTGAATATGTTGATGTTTGGAAACAAACAGTGAAAAGAATTTGAAGATGGGTAGATATGGAAAATTCTTATAAAACTATGGATACTAATTTTATGGAATCAGTTTGGTGGGTTTATAAAAGTCTTTATGATAAATGATTAATTTATGAAGGAAATAGAGTTGTTCCATATTGTCCTCGTTGTACTACTCCCCTTTCTAATTTTGAAGTAAATCAAGGTTATAAAGATAAACAAGACAAAACTTTGACTGTAAAATTCAAGGTTATTTGAAATGAAAATAAATATATTTTAGCTTGGACAACAACTCCTTGGACTTTGATGGCTAATTTAGGTTTAGCTGTTTGAGCAGATATAACTTATGTAGAATTATCTGATAAAAAAACTGGAGAAACTTATATTTTAGCAAAAGATAGAATTGAAGATTTTTATAAAAAGCAAGAAGATTATTCTATTGTTAGAGAATATTTAGGAACTTGTTTAGAATGAATAAAATATGAACCAGTTTTTTCAGATTTTAAAGTTAAATTACAAGATTTATCTGAGGATTTAGGAAGTTCAATAAAACTTTGAAAAAATGTTTACTCTGTTATTATTGGTCATCACGTAACTACAGAAAGTTGAACTTGAATAGTACATATTGCTCCTGCATACTGAGAAGATGATTTTATTATTTGAGAAAAAAATAACTTAGGTTTTGTTGCTCATATTAATGATTCTTGAAAAGTAAAAAATACTTTAAATAATGATGAAGAATATGTTTTTGATTATAATGAAAATGTAATTGAAGAATTAAAAAATAGATGAGATGTTGTAAAAATTTCTACAATAAACCATTCATATCCTCATTGTTGGAGATGTAAAACACCTTTAATTTATAGATGAATTTCAGCTTGGTATGTTGCTGTTGAAAAAATTAGAGAAAAAATGATAACAAATAATGGAAAAATAAATTGGGTTCCTGAAACAATAAAACATTGAAGATTTGGAAAATGGCTAGAATGAGCAAGAGATTGGAATATTTCTAGAAATAGATATTGGTGAAGTACAATTCCTGTTTGGCAATCTGAAGATAAAAAAACAGAAGTGTGTATTTGAAGTGTAGAGGAAATGTTTGAATTAAATAAAGATTTTGGAGATATTACAAAAGTAATAATTGTTAGACATTGAAGAACTGATTATAATGAAAAATGATTATTTGATTATAAAGATAATGCAAAACTTAATGAAATTGGAAAAAAACAAGCTTTAGAATTGAAAGAATTATTAAAAAATGAAAAAATTGATGCAATTTATTCTTCTCCACTTACAAGATGTAAAGATACTATTTCTCCTTTAGCTAAAGAATTAGGCTTAGAAATTAAAGAGGAAAAAGATTTAATAGAAATAAATTCTCCTGATTTACAAGATAAAGAATTTTCTTGTAAAAATTATAAATGGGAAAATAATTATTGAAATTGAGAAAGTATTAAACAAGTTTTTGAAAGAGTGAAAAAAACTTTTGAAAAAATAGTAGATGAAAATGCTTGAAAAACAATAGTTATAATTAGTCACTGAGACCCAACTGTTTTAATAAGAAAAGTTATAAAAGATTATAATTATGAAACAGAAAAGTATACTAAAGGTTGATATTTGGAAAATAATCCAGAAAAAGGATGAGTAGAAAATATGTTTGCAACACAATATGTTTATACAAAAACTAAAAAACAAGTAGATATTCATAAACATTTTGTTGATGAAATAAAATTAAAAGACCCTAAAACTTGAATGGAATTAAAAAGAATTCCAGAAGTTCTTGATTGTTGGTTTGAAAGCTGATCTATGCCTTATGCTTCTAAACATTATCCTTTTGCAGAAAAAATTAATCCAAAAATTAAAAAAGCTACAATAGATGAAGAATTTGAAAAAATAGATGAATTTTTTTGAGAAATTTGGGAGCAAGAATTTGGTTTGGATAGATTTGGAAAAATAGAAGAATATAAAAAAGGAAGATGTTTTTATTTGGAAGAAAATGGAAAAATCATAAGTTGTCTTTATTCTTTTGAATCAAAAAAATTCTGAAAAGAATATATTTGAAGATTAGCAACTAAAAAAGAATTTAGATGAAAATGACTTGCAAGTGAACTTTTGAAAACTCTTTTTACTGAATTATATAATACTTGAAATACTGAAGTTGCTTTAAATGCAGAAGTTAGTAATTTAAAATTTTATAAATTTTTTGGTTTTGAAATAAAATGAAAAATTGAAAAAATGAAAGAGCAGGAAGATATTGAAAGTATTTATATGGAAAAAGAAATAAAAAAAGAAGATATTTATAATTTCAAATTTCCAGCAGATTTTATAGCTGAATGACTTGACCAAACAAGAGGTTGGTTCTATACTTTGCTTATTTTATCAACAGCACTTTTTGATAATACTCCTTTTTTAAATGTAATTGTAAATGGTATAATTTTAGCAGAAGATTGAAAAAAAATGAGTAAATCTGAAAAAAATTATCCAGATCCAACTTTAATTTTAGATAAATATTGAGCTGACTCACTAAGATTTTATTTAATGAATTCTCCAGTTGTTGAAGCTCAAGAATTTAGATTTGCTGAAAACTGAGTTGAAGAAGTTGTTAAAAAAGTAATTCTTCCACTTTGGAATACATATTATTTCTTCACAACTTATGCAAATATTGATAAATTTGAAAGTTCTTTCTCCCTTGGGGGGAAAGATGCCTGAAAGGCAGATAGGGGGAATAATTTGGATAAATGGTTAATTTCTGAATTAAATATTTTAATAAAAGAAGTTAGTGATTGATTTGATAGTTATAAATTGAATAATGCTACAAGGCCAATTGTAATATTTATGGATAATTTGACAAATTGGTATATAAGAAGGTCTAGAAAAAGATTTTGGAAAACTGAAAATGATTGAGATAAAACAGAGGCTTATGAAACTTTGAATTTTGTTTTAATAGAATTATCAAAAATAATTGCTCCATTTATGCCTTTTATTTCAGAAAATATTTTTAAAAGTTTAACTTGAAAAGAATCTGTTCATTTAGAAAATTTTCCTAAATTTGATGAAAATCTTGTAGATGAAAAATTGAGTTCAGATATGAAACAAACTCAAAATTTTATTACTTTATGATTATCTGCAAGAGCTTCAGCAAAACTAAGAGTAAGACAACCTTTGGCTTATGTAAAAATATGAAATGAATTAGAAGATTATTATAAAGAAATTTTGAAAGAAGAATTGAATGTAAAAGAAATAAAAATTTTTGAACTTTCTGAAATGCCTAAAAAAATATGTAAACCAAATGGTAGACTTATTTGACCAAAATTTTGAAAAGATGTAAAATTTATTATGCAAGAAGCAAAAGCTGGGAATTTTGTAGAACTTGAAAATGGAAATATAAAAGTTTGAGAATTTGAACTAATTCCTTGAGATTTTGAAATAGTTTTAGAAGCTACAAATCAAAATAAAAATACTTCTGAATCTATGGAATCAGGTTTCAAAACAGCTGTTGCTATTTCAACTGAATTAACTCCTGAATTGAAACAAGAATGAATGGCAAGAGATTTGGTGAGACAAATTCAAGAAGCCAGAAAAGAAGCAAAATTCAATGTAGAAGATAGAATAGAAATAAAAATTTCTTGAGAAAATATTTTAGATATTTTAAAAAACTTTTGAGAATATATAGAAAAAGAAACTCTTTCAAAATTTGAAAATAATTTAAAAAATCCAGATTTAGAAAAAGAAATTGAAATAGAAAATTTTAAAATAAATTTGAAATTGAAAAAATAAAAGACTACAAAAAAATATCTTTATTAATAAAAAAAACAAGTTAATTAATTAACTTGTTTTTTGTCTTTATAAATAATATTTATGCTAACAAGGGTCTTTAGCCCCTTGATTTTTTTAATACAATTTTTCAGTTTTTTTATTTATTCTCCTTATCAGGAATAACATTTTCAATTGCAGCAAAAGTAGCAGTTTTTGTTGATGGAATAATAATAGATAATTTATTTCAAATATTTGCTCAAAAATGAGTAACAGCAGCTTTTAATAAATTATAAACTTTTCAATCAACTATAACTTGATATTTTCAATTATTTTCAGCTAAAAGTCAAACTTTTGTAATTCTTTCAATTTGTTTTATTTGTTTATAAAGCATTTTTCAATCAGATTTTATTGTCAATTTTAATCTATCTCATTGAACTAATTTTGATTTACTTGCATAATTTGCAGGAATAGAATATTTTATACTATCTGTTCAAAACATTTCTTCTCAGGTAAAAATTCATTCAATTATTTTATCTTCTCCAGAACTATAAGACATTAATCAATCTGTTGAAAAATCTGGTTTTTCCATTTTTATTCAATTTTCTAAAATTAATTCTTTTAATATTTTTTTTGCATTTTGCAAAGCTCTTTCAGAAGTATTAATAAATTCAACTATTGCTGAAATTTTTTTTCTATCATTTTTATCCATTTTTTTTGTTTTTATTTTTAAAATATAACTATTTTGTTTTTAACTCTTTTTATTATACTACTTTTTTCCTAAAAAATAAACTTTTTTATATTTACTTTATAAGAAAAATATTTATAAATAAAAGTTTTTGTTTATAAAATCTATTATTTCATTTTGAAAAAATAAAACTACAAATAATCAAATTGCTAAAAAAGGTCAAAAAGGAATTTGTGTATCAGCCAAATTTTCTTGTTTTTTTAATTTATCTAAAAATTTTTTCTTTTTCAAAAATTTTGTAAAAATAATTATTCAAACTCAAATAATACTTCCAGCAATATAACCAATCATTGTTCAAATAAAAGCAAAATTTATTCAAAAAATCAAACCAATAAATATTGCAATTCTCAAATCTCATCATCACATCCATTTTCATTTTGAAATAACTATTTGTAAAAAGAAAAATATAAAAATAGCTAAAGCTCAAATAAAAGCACTTAAAATAGGAATTTCTGAAAATTCTATAGTAAAAAATTGTTTAAATAAAATAATTGTTCAAATAATTAAAGCCAAAATTCCAAAATCATAAATTTCATCTAATTGCCTTAACATTATTGTATACAATCAAATTATTCAAAAAATAGTTATTAAACTAGAATAAATTAAAATATCAAAATTATAAATAGAAGCTGAATTTAAAGTTGGAATTATATAAAAATCTGGAAAAAAAGTTTGTCCTATTAAAACTAAAATTGTTGGAATGATCAAAAAAAGTAAAATTTTTTCTGATATTTCTAAAAATAAAATATCATAAAATACAAAAATTAAACTAAAAAAAGATATAAATAAAAAAAATATTAGTTTAAAAATTTCTACAATATTTCAGGTTAAAAGTAAATTAAAATCAATTAAAAAATATCAAACAAGAGCAAAAATTATTCAAAAACTAAATTCTAAAATAGGATAAATATAAGAAATCTTTTTTTTACAATATTTACATTTTCAAAAATTTTTTAAAAAAGAAAAAATTGGAATTAATTCAAAAGCTCATAAAATATGATTACATTCAGGACAATGACTTCTTCAAAATAAAATTCAAGACTCACCAGATTTTATTCTATGAATAATTACAGAAGCAAAACTTCCAAAAAAAATTCATAAAATAAAAAGCATAACTACAAAAATCATATTATCCATATTTTTTATTTTTATTTAATTAAAATTATTATTTTAAAGTATAAAAGTAATTTTTTTTTTTTCAAATAAAAATTTTATTTTATTTTGTAATTTTTGCTTTTTCAGTTATAATATTATTATATTTTTATACTTAAAAAAAAATATGAAAAAGATTAGAAAAAAAATTATTTTAAAAAAGTGATTATTATATTTTGATTTTACAGCTTCAGGATTAGCTTACAAACCTATTGAAAAAAAAATAAATAAAGTATTAAAAACTTATGCAAATACACATTCTGAAGTTTGATATAATGCTATTAAAACTACAAAATATTATGAAAAAGCTAGAAAATCTTTATACAAAAGTTTAGAATTAGATGAAAGTTTTTATATTTTACCAAGTTGAACTTGAGCAACTTGAGCAATTAAAAAATTTCAAGAATTAATATGAATTTATATTCCTCCAGCAACTAAAGCTAGATATAAAATAGAAGAAAAAAATAAGCCCTTAGTTATTGTTTGACCATTTGAACATCATTCAAATGAAATTAGTTTTAGAGAGGCTCTTTGTGATTTTGTTAGATGCCCTTTAAATAAAGAAAATATTATTGATTTGGAAGCTTTGGAAAAAATTTTAGAAAAAAATTCTTCAAGAGAAATTATTGGAAGTTTTTCGGCTGCTTCAAATGTAACTTGAATAAAAAATCCTATAGAAAAAATTTATAAATTAATAAAAAAATATAATTGAATTATGTGTGTTGATGCTGCTGCTAGTTCACCATATATGAATATTAATTCAAATTTTTTTGATATTATGTTTCTTTCTCCACATAAATTAATTTGATGAGTTTGAAGTTGTTGACTTTTGGTTATTAAAAAAAATTTGTGTAAAAAATCTGAAAAACCTACTTTTTCATGATGATGAACTGTAACTTATGTTTCAAGAACTAGTCAAGAATATTCTGATAAAATAGAAGAAAAAGAAGATGTTTGAACTCCTTGAATTTTGCAATTTATAAGAGCAAGTTTGGCTTATGAATTAAGAAATGAAATATGACTTGAATTTATAGAAAAAAAAGAAAAGCAATTAAAAAGATATTTTTATGAATCTATAAAAAATATAGAAGGTTTAGAATTATATTGTTCTCCAAAACATAATAAAATAGCAATATTTTCATTTAATATAAAATGATTTTCACCATTTTTTTTAGCAGAAGAATTATCAAATAAATACAAAATTCAAACAAGACCTTGATGTAGTTGTGCTGGACCTTATTGACATGATATTTTATGAATAGAAGATTGAGAAAAATTTGATAAAAAGCCTGGTTGGATTAGAGTTTGATTACATTATATTTATGAAAAAAAAGATATTGATTATTTTATAGAATCTCTGAAAAAAATTATTTTAAAAAATTAACAAAAAAATATGAATATTTTAGAAAATTTAAAAAAAGTTTTAAAGTCAAAAAGCTGACTTTTATGAATAATTATAGGTATTATTTTTATATCAGTTCCTAGTTTTTATTTTATAAATAAAGATTTAATTATTTGAAATTTGTGATATAATTTTTTTCTTTTTGAAATAGTTTCAACAATTATTATTGCAATATTATTTTGACTTTTTATTTGAGCAACTATTTATAAACTTGAATATTTTTCAGTTAAAAAATCTGGTTTATGATTCTTTGCTTGATTTATTTGAACATTAGTTTCAGGTTGTGTAAGCTGTTCTATAACCTTAGCGTCTTCTTTATGACTTGTTTGAATTATATCAATTTTTCCATATCAATGAATAGAATTAAAAGTAATTTCAATTATAATTCTTTTATTTGTAAACTTCTCTGTTTTAAAAAATTTAGAAGTTTGTAGTATAAAAAATAAAGTTTAATTTTATATAAATAAATATTTTTTTTATGTTAGAAATAATTATAGCAGCAATTTTTATTGCAACAGTATTTAATATAATACTGAATAAATTTCAAATGCCTACAATTATAGGTTATATTATTACTTGAACAATTATTGCTTATATTTTTCCTTTACAATGAGCAACTTCAAATAATGATTTAAGAACTATTGCTGAATTTGGTATTGTTTTTTTAATGTTTGCTATAGGTTTGGAATTTTCTGCAAAACATTTAATTAAAATGAGAAAAAATGTATTTGTTTTTTGATGATTACAATTTTTAATAACTTCAATAGTTTTTTATCTTTTATGAATTTTTGCATTTGGACTAGAATCCCAAACAGCATTAATTGTATCTTTTTGACTTACACTTTCTTCAACTGCAATAGTTTTGAAATTGTTAACTGAAAGTTGAGAAATAAATAAAGAATATTGAAATAAATCTGTTGGGATTTTGATTTTTCAAGATTTGATAGTTATACCAATTTTACTTTTAATCACAATTCTTTCAACAAATGATACAAATATTTGAGTATTATTATCAAAAACTGCTATTAGTGCTTTTATTTTATTTTTTATTTTATGGATATTTGGTAGATTTTTATTAGATAAATTTCTTTATAAAGTAGCTAAAACAAAATCAAATGAAATTTTTATTTGATCAATTTTATTTATTGTAATTTGAGCTTCAACTTTGGCTCATTTTATGTGATTTACATATTCTCTTTGAGCTTTTATTGCTTGAATGTTAATTGCTGAAACAAGTTATAAACACCAAGTAGAAGCTGATTTAATACCTTTTAGGGATTTACTTTTAGGTTTTTTCTTTGTAACTGTTTGAATGCAATTAGAGTTGAGTATTATTTATGAAAATATTAATATTATTTTTATTATATTATGAGTTTTATTATTTATAAAAATTGCAATAATTTATTTAATATTACTAAAATCAAGCAACAAAAAAGTAGCATTAAAAACAGCACTTAGTTTATTTCAATTTTGAGAATTTGGTATTGTAATTTTTGATTTAGCAACTTCTAGAAAATTACTTGATCCAAATATTTGACAAGTTTTGGTTGTAGTTATTATTTTATCAATGATTATAACTCCTCTTATTTTGAAAAATGTTGATAATATAGTTAATTTTATTTTTAAAAATAATGATAAAAATAATAAATGTTTAGAAAATACAAAATTAAAAAATCATACTATATTAATTGGTTATTGAAGATTATGAAAAGTTATATCAAAACTTTTTGATAAAAATAATGTAAAATATATAATTGTTGAAAGTTTTATTAAAGCTTATAAAGAAGGGAAAAAAGATTGAAAACCAATAATTTTTTGAAATGCTTTTCAAGAAAATTTTCTTAAATCAATAAATATAAAAGATGCAAAAAATATACTTATTTCAGTTTGAACAAATGAAAAATTATATTTAATTGCAAGTATTATAAGAAAAATGAATATTCAATGAACTATGACTGTAAAAGTTAATAATTCTGAAGAAAAGAAAATGCTTGAGGAATTGAAAATAAAAAATATAATTGTTGAAACTGAAAAAACAGCTTTATTTATGACTGAATGAATTATAAAAAAAGGATAAAAAAAATAACCCTCTCTCCTGAATCTTCTCTCCCCTTATGGGAGAAAGGGGCTACAAAAATAAAAGAGGACTTTTATAAAACTGAAGGCTGATCAAGACTTCCCTTTCTAATCATATCTATTTTATTATTTTTAAAATTAATATCATAAATATTAAATTCTGTATTTACATTAAATCATTTATATCTAATTCATAAATTTAAACTAGAAGAACCTTCTTTAGAACTATTTCTATGAAAAACTCCAGTTGGCCAACCTAAAATTCCAGGTCAATCACAAACTATTTTTCAGTTATGTTTTATATAATTTTTTGCTATTTCAAAAGTTTCAATTTTTCAATTCGAATAATCTGGATGACACAATTCAACAGTTCTAACTCAATCCATAGTTATCAAATTATCTTCTTGAAAAGGATGCATATACCATCATTTTTCTATATTTCAAACTTTTCAAGGAGAAAATGCTCATCTTAAATGAATTACTCTATCCATTGCATTAATATGGTCTAAGTAAGGAATAGAATGAAAATCTACATTTTCTGTATGTCTTAAAAGTTTGAATGGAATTATATGAAATAATCATTCAACTTTTTCTGTAACTTCTTCACATATATGTAAAGATTGGTCTCTTTCAAAAATTTTCATAATTTTTTTATTAATAATTAATTTACATAATCATAATAACATTTTTTTATTAATTTGTAAAATTTTTTTAGCTCTTTTATTTAAAATATAGCTATACATATTTTTTTTTGAAAGTCTATATAAAAATATAAAAAAAAGTTGATTAGTTAACTTTTTTTAGTAAATTATACTAAAATATATTATTAAAAATAAATATAAAAATATGAGTAGCTACAATTCAACAAGGCAAGAAGCCTCTATTATTTTATGAATTTCAACTAGAAGTATTGATAGATACATAAGATGATGAAAAATAAGAGCACAAAAAAAATGAAGAACTGTTTATTTAAATGATGATGATATTAATAATATAAAAACTTGAGATTTAGAAGAAATAGAAATAAGACAAGAAATTATAACTCCTGAACAACAATATAAAGAAAAAAAGGAAAAAGTGGAAAAATTAAAAACTTCTATTGTTCAAAAAAGTGATGACAATATTTCTAAAATTGATTTAATTTATGATGATTTAAGAGATGAAATAAAACAAAAAGATAAAAAAATAGAAACAATGAGTTTACATCTTTGAAAAATGGAAGAAGTTGTAAAAAATAGTATTTCTATGTTAGAATTTAAAAAATCTCAATTTTTGCTTGAAGAATCTAAAAATTGAGTAAAAACTGATTTGGAAAAATCTAGGGTTGAGCAAGAAAAATTGAAAGTAAAACTAGATGAAAAATCAAAATTAAATATTATTTTAGCTATATTAATAGTGATATTATTTATAATAACATTAATGATTTGGTGGTTTAGTGTTTAGAAAATATTTGAAAAAAAAATAAAAAAAAATATCCAAAAGAAATTTTTGTAAATTTCTTTTTTTGCTCCTATAGTTCAACGGATAGAATAATCCCCTCCTAAGGGATAGATGCTGGTTCGATTCTAGCTGGGAGTACCAAAAAAATAAATTTAAGAGTTTTAAAAACTCTTTTTTTTTATTTTACTTTTTTTAATTTTTCCTGTGTATTTTTTTCATCTGTCTATTGCAATAAAATTATTTTGAATATAATAAAAGAGTTAGAATACCATAAGATGAAAGCTAGAAACTAATACAAAGATGGGTAACTTAGGTTACTTTTCCCAACTTTGTTAGTTTTTTGGCTTTCAAATGGTGTTTTTAGTAAATATAAAAAGTTTCTTAAATTACCATTTTTTGTTTGCTAAAACATCTTTTTCCTTTTTATGGTAATAAATTATTTTATTACCTTTTTTATTATGACAAATACAAATAAAGCTTTTATGAAAACAATTATATTATTTGTTTTAAAGCCAGTTTATTTTATTTTTAGAGTTTTATATGCTTTTTTTAATTTTTTAAGATGATTATTTTTGTATTTTTTTAATAAGGATAAATTTTATACAGAACAATATTTAAATAAAAAATTTGATTTATACTTTGAAGAATATAATAACTGAAGTTTTGAAAAAAAGGAAATAACATTTTTACAAAATAGTTATTATGAAATAACTAATATATTTTGATTACATATTGATAAAGATATATATGAATACAAAGTTGAATGAGATTTTATTCTTTCAAGAATAATTAGTTTAAAAGAATGATGAAAATATAAAATAAAAGATAATACTGTACTAATTTCTGATATAAAAAAAGATTGTAAAGGTAATAAATTTACTACAAAAGAAGAATGTGAAAAAAATATTTCTAAATTAGAAAAAAAATGTGAATGGCATCAAGAAACTGATTGTTATATAAAAACTATTTTATATAAAATAATTTTAAAAAAATCAAATCAATATATAAAAATTTTAATAAGACAAGATTTAGAAAAATATAAATCTATTAAATTTGAATTTAATGAATTACTTGAAAGTTTTTGAATAAAATATGAATTTGATAAAAAAGAAGAAATTTATAAATTTATATGAATTAATAAAAAAGATGATGATATTTCTGAAAAAGATATAAAATTTACTTTTGATACAATTGAAGCTAAATACTGAATAAATCCTCATCATTTAAATAAAAGAATTAAAAAGATTAGTAATTGTATTAAGTAATTTTTAAAATAATAAAAACTTTATGGATAATTCAGAAATACAAAAAATAAAAGATGAGCAAAAAAAAATAGTAAAAAATTGCTCTGATTTAGAGTTAATAAATCTTTATAACAAAGAGGTATGAATTCCTAGTTGAAATTGGACTAGGATGTCTTTTTTGAGTTATATTCATAATGAATTTAAAAATAGATGATTTGATTATTCTATTATTTGAAATGAAAAAGGATTAAAATTAAATAAAAAAATAAAACTTGTAAATATTGAATGAAAAAAAATCTTAAAACAAAATACAATTTTAGACAATTTTAATTTTGATTGAAAAGATATAAATAATTCTATAAAGGAAATTTGTTTAATCTGGAATAAAAGTAATATTTCAAAAACTAAATTAATAGCTTGAGAAAATCCAAATTGAAAAAATTATATTTCATTATTTTTTTGAACTTGAACACATTTAGATAGTAATTCATTTATAAATAATATACCAGATGATATAAGAAGACAATATACTTGGAAAATGAGAGGTATGTGAAGATGAGCCTGATGAGAACCAATTTATAATTTTAGTAATAATGAAAAAAAAATAGTATTAATTAATAATAAAAATATGAATAAAAATTATATAGATGATACTAAATTTTATTTAAAAGAATTATTAAATTCAGAACTAAATTCAATTGAAGCATATTGAAAAGAAGTATCAATTATATTACTTAATTTTAAGAGAATAGTTGATTGAGATGAACTATTTGCAAAAGAATATTTTAATACTATCATAGAGACATTAGAAAACTTTTTTATGAAAGAAAGAAATATAGAAAAAGTTTATTTATCATAATTCTCAAAATAATACTTGTTTTAGCTTTATACTATCAAAAGAACTATTGCTAAGTTTTTAATAATTTTAAAGATAATGATTTTAAACTAACAGATATTTTATATAGTAATTTTTGTAAAAATTATCATGTATTTTTTTACATACACCATCATATTTTATTTTACCATTTTCTTCATGTATATCAGTTAATCTAATATTTTTATTAAATTCTTTAAATGCTTTTTCTATATTCATATTTTTTTACATTTATCAATTAAATTTTTCCTAAATCTCTCTCATATATTCACTGAATTATTAAAATTTCAGTAACTATTATAGTTTTATTTTTCTAATTTTTTCTTTTCTTCATATTCAATAATACTAGGAAATGTATTTTGTAAAAAAGGAAAAACATGATCATCAGTTCTTTCAATTATATATTTTGCACATCTTTTTTTTAGCCATTCTTTTTGAAACCATTCAGTAAAAAGTGGATATAATGAATCTGAATATTGTCTAACTCAATTTATATGTCTTCAATCTGGATAAATATGGGTATAAGTTTTACAAATTTTTTCTGGATTATATCACCTAGATTTTATATATTTATTAAATACCTGTACTAATATCAGGAATAACATTATTTGGTAATTCAAATCAATTATGTTCTAAAGGTAGAGCAAAAAGTTCAACCATTTTATTTAACATTGACCAGTATCAAAGAGTACTATTCTGTTTTGAATTTAAGCTAAATCTTATCATCATAGGACTTAAAGATTTTGTAGTTCAATAACTTCATGTCTTTCTAATAGTTGGTAATACTTCACTAACAACCCAATCACTAAATTTTTCTGCTTCAGGTTTTCTTGATTTGAAAACAAGTTTATACATTCAAGGTTCGGAAATCAAAGAAATTTGTGTTATATTAGGCTTGTCAGTAATACCTACTAGGCTTTCTTTTCAAACTAAAGTCATTTTCATCTTATCAGATAAATTTGAAATAGCTTCTCTAGAATTTTTGATTCATAAAATATCACAAATATCTTTTGCTACAAACCAAATATCACCATCTATAATAACAGTTCTCACTTTTATATTTTTATAATCAAAAAGCGTTATATTTTTCCTATTAACCCTAAATTATTAATTAATTTTCTAAACTCTTTTCAACAATCCCAACTTCTTCATCACTCAATCTATACAATTCATAAACCAATTTATCAAAATCTCAAATATATTGAACACCTTGTTCTACTCTAAAATTATTATATTCATTAGTTGCCTTTTTATCAGCTGTAGACTTAGCTATTTTTCGTTTTCACTCTAATAATTCCATATCATTTAATTGTAAAAAATTTTATAATTTTTTAAAGTCTAAACTAAACTTTCAAAACTAAAGGACAATGATCACTTCCCATAACATCTGTTAAATATTTCATATCTTCAACTCTTTTTAAAATGTTTTTTGAAACAGCAAAATAATCTATTCTCCAACCTACATTTCTAGGTCTAGCTCCAGCTCTATAACTCCACCAAGAATAAACATCAGTTTTTGTAGGATTTAAATATCTCCAAACATCTACAAATCCACTTTCAAATAATTCTCATATTTTTTCTCTTTCAACTGGTAAAAATCAAATAGAATTTTTATTAGCTTCAGGTCTAGCAATATCTATTTCAGTGTGACAAATATTAAAATCTCAAGCTATAATAATATTTTTTCATTCTTTTTCTAATTTTTTTGTATAATTAATCAAATGGTTATAAAATTCAAGTTTATAATCAAGCATATTTGGTCAATTAACTTTTTGTCATCAATTTGGAAAATATCAATTTATTAAAACTATAGTTTTTTCTTCATTTGGAAGAAAAAATTCTATTTCAGTAATTCTTCCATCTGTATGAAAATGTTCTATTTCTCAAAAATGACTTTTTGTGTCTTTTATTTTCAAATTTTCTTTATAAAAAATAGCTGTTCCAGCATAACCAGCCCTTTCTCAATTATGCCAAATATATTTATATCATTCTAAATTAGATACTTCTTTTAAAAATTGTTCTTCAAAAGCTTTTGTTTCTTGAATAGCTAAAATATCAGGGTTTTCTTTTTCTACAAATTCTTTAAAACCTTTTTTATTAACAGCTCTTATTCAATTTACATTCCAAGAAATTATTTTCATAAATTTTTTATTAATTAAATATTTATACCTTCAAAAGGCATCTTGTATAATTTTATTATATTCAAAAAAATCTGAAAAACTAATAATAAATTTAAAAAATGTTTAAAGTAAAATAAAAAAATTGCAAAAAAAATATTTTTTGTTACAATGTATTACATATTATTTAATAAATACAAAAATTATAAAAAATATTTTTAAAATTAATAATAAACTATGAAACTAATAATAATAACTTGATTTCCTGCTTCAGGAAAAACAACTTTAGCAAAAAAAATATCTGAAAAATTAAAAATACCATTTTATTCAAAAGATAGTTTTAAAGAAATTTTGTATGATGAAATTTGATATGATACTTGAGAAGAAAAAAAAATATTTGAAATTACTGCTTTAAAAATTTTATATCATATTTTTGAAAAATATTTAATTAAAAATAATTCTATAATCTTAGAAGCAAATTTTTATTCACAATTTTCTACTAAAGTTTTCAATGATTTTAAAGAAAAATATGACTTTGATATTGTACAAATAAAATGTGTTTCTGAATGAAAAATTCTTTTAAAAAGGTTTAAAGAAAGAGCATTTTCAAAAGAAAGACATCAATGACATAAAGACAATAATATGGAAATGATAGAAAAATGGACACCTATTTTTTTAAAATGAGAATGGGATAAATTACATATTTGATGAAAATATATTGAACTAGATACAAATGATTTTGAAAAAATTGATTATGAAAAATTATATGAAAAAATAGAAAATATCTAAAAAAAATTAATAAAATTTTAGAAGAAAAATTTAAAACAAAAAATTTACAAAAAAGATGAGAAACTTAAATTTTTAAAATAAAAAATTATGAAAATAAAATTAGAGAAAAATAAAAAAGAAATTCAAGAAATTTTGGATTTTTATGCAAATTTTTGGAAACAAGAATATTGACTGGATTCAATAATGTGAGAAAAAGCTTTTGATAATGAAAGATTTAAAATATTTTCAATTTATATTTGAGAAAATTTTATAGGTTCTTGAATATTTGAAAAAATGTCAGATAATCAATATGAAATGAGATCAATTGCAATTAAAAAAGAATATAGATGAAAATGATATTGAAAAGAATTAATAGAATTTATGGAAAAATTTGCAAAAGAAAAAAATATAAAGTCAATAATTACTTTAGCTATAAATAAAGTAAAATGATTTTATGAAAAATTATGATATAAAGAGATAAAACCTTGGAATGAAAAAGTAGAAAAAGTTTTAAAATTTTTAGAAAAATCTTGAAATCCTACAGCTCCTATGGAGAAAAATATTAAATAATTTTTTAGAATTATGAAAAATTTAGAAAAAAATAAAAAAATTGCACTTTTTGAGTGAAAACAAATTAGAAAAACTATTCATAATAATGAATGGTGGTTTTCTGTGGTAGATGTAGTTGCTATACTGTCAGAAAGTTTAGCAAAAGATCATAGTACATATTGGAGAACTTTAAAAAGAAGATTAAAAAAGGAAGGAAGTGAGGTTGTGACAAATTGTCACAAACTGAAATTAGAATCTTCAGATGGTAAAAAATATGCTACTGATTGTGCCAATACAGAATGAATTTTAAGAATAATTCAATCAATTCCATCACCAAAAGCAGAACCATTTAAACAGTGGTTAGCAAAAGTTGGATATGAAAGAATTAAGGAAATAGAAGATCCAGAAATTTCAATGAATAGAATGATAGAAACTTATGAGAAAAAGTGATATCCAAAAGAATGGATTGATGTAAGAACAAGATGAATTCAAGTTAGAAAATGATTAACTGATGAGTGGAATGAAAGATGATGAGAGAAATGATATTGAATTTTAACAAATGAAATTTATAAAGCTTATTCATGAATGACAAATTCTGAGTGGAAAAAATTTAAAAATATGGAAAAATGAAATCTTAGAGATTGAATGACACCAACAGAACTAATTTTGACAATGCTAGCTGAACAAGCAACAACAGATATTACAAAAGCAAGAGATTCAAAATGAATTCCAGAACTTAAAAAAGCCAGTAAAGATTGAGGTTGAGTAGCTTTAAAAGCAAGGCAAGAGCTTATAGAACAAACTTGACAAGACCCAATAATTAAACAAAATTATTTACAAAATTTAAAAGAAAATAAAAAAATATGAAAAATAAATATATAAAAATATTAGAAAATCAAACAGAAAATAATTTAGCTTCTCTAAAAGAAGCTGTTTTGTGAGCTTTAGAATTATTTATTTTAGAGTGAAAAAAAGAAATAAAATTAAAAAATTTTAAAAGAAGAGTTGTTGTTGGTTCAGGAAATGCAATTGTAACTTGAAAAGTAATTTTTCAATGAACAGATGTTATTTTTGCTGATGAAAATAATTATAAGCAAGCAATAAAAATGCCAAATGTAGATTGAGTAACTATTTTGAGTGCTTCAGGATGAAAACATTCTAGTATAATTGCAAAAGATGTTTTAGAGATTTGACTTGAAACTGAACTTATAACTTGTACTAAAAATTCTAAAACTGAAAAAATTATAAAAACCCCTCCTCTTTCAGAGACTCCCCTTGAAAAAGGGAGAAAAAATAAGAAAAATTATAATATTGTTATAACTCCTAAAAATCCAGAACCCTACACTTATAATACTTCAACTTATATGTGATGGATTCTAGCTTTTACTAAAGAAAATCCAGAAGAAATATATGATTTTTTAATTAATGATTTAGAAAAACAATTAAAAGATTTTGATTTTTCAAAATATAATTCTTTTTTGTTTGCTCTTGATTCACAATTTTCTAATGTTTGAAATTTGATAGATACAAAATTTATAGAACTTTTTTGAAGAAAAGTAGCTAGAGATATAAAAACTTTTGAACAATTAAAACATGCTGTAACAGTTGTTTCATCAGAAACTGAATTGTTAATAAAATTTTCTGAAAAAGAAGTATTTTTTGAAAATGATATTTTAGAATTAAAAATTCCTGAAAATATTGATAAAGCTTGAATGATGGCAATTTGATATTATATTGTATGATTTATCCAAAATTCAAGAGAACAATTTTTTAAAAAAAATATAAAAAATTATATTGATAATTTAGCTAAAACTGAATTTTGAAAAGGATTGAGTGTAATTGTTTAGAATTTTTATTTTGAATTTTTAAAATTTTTAATATAATAAATTTAGTTTATTTTATAAATAAAAAAAATGAGTTTAAAAAAATGGACTTTATCTTCTCAAATAATCATTGATGAAGCAATAAAGCAATGATATAAAAATAATATTATTGAAAAAACAGAAAATCTTTTTGAAATTATTTTTGATAATTGAAAGAAAGTATTATTTAAAAATATTGATTGTTGATTAAACTCTTCTTTAGCTTTAAAATTAGCTGATGATAAAAAATTAACTTATAAAATATTAGAAGACTGAGATTTTATAGCAAAAAGTAAATACTTTAATTTAGAAGAAAATAAAAAAATTAATATAAATTCTTTAGAATTAAAGTTACCTTTAGTTGTAAAACCAATAGATGAATCTCATTGAAACTGAGTAACAACTAAAATTTATACTCAAGATTCTTTAGATTTATGAGTTAAAGAAGCTAAAAAATTTTCTGAAAATATAGTTATTCAAGAATTTCAAAAATGAATAGAAACTAGGATATTAGTAGTTAATTGAAAAGTTGTTTGAGCAATTAATAGGGAAGCTGCTTTTGTTATTTGAGATTGAAAAAAAACAATTGAAAAATTAATTGAAATTGAAAACAAAAATCCTTTAAGATGAGAAGGACAATATACAAAACCTATGAGTAAAATATTTATAAATCTAGAATTAAAAGAATTTATAAAAAAACAATGATATGAATTAAAAGACATTTTAGAAAAAGATAAAAAATTAGTTTTAATATGAGTTCCTAATTTATGGGCTTGATGAGTTACTATTGATATAAGTGATGAAATTTCAGATGATATTAAAAAATTATCTTTAAAAGCAACTAAAAAACTTTGATTAGTAGTTGCTTGAATTGATATAATTTCAAATGATTTTAGAAAAGATTTTTGAAAAAATAATTCAGCAATTATTCTTGAAATAAATGCAACTCCTTCTATAATTTTACATCATTTTCCAACAATTTGAAAATCTAAAAATCCAGCTAAAAAAATATTAAAATTAGCTAAAAAATTATAAAAACAAAAAAATACAAGAAATTAAAAACTCTTGTATTTTTTTAAATTTTATAAAGAATAATTCAAATAATTGTTAATATAAGTCAAATAAGCCAAAATCTAAAAACAACATTTTC
>Ga0256834_1000667_pt1 | contig 24547 bp, 24 predicted proteins | sample 4281140metaG_FD_190536 | JGI IMG/M metagenome (GOLD analysis project Ga0256834, IMG submission 190536) | Hydrothermal vent microbial communities from East Pacific Rise, Pacific Ocean - 4281-140 | ecosystem: Environmental > Aquatic > Marine > Hydrothermal vents | place: Pacific Ocean: East...
TTTAACCACTTGGTTTTTATAAGCTTTCAGTCCGCAATTAAAATCGTGCAATGGCAAACCGGATACTTTACGGGCAGCCCAATTAAACAATTTGGAAGGTATATTTTTCTTTATTTTAGAATCATGACGCACCTTTTTCCAACCGGAGACCAAATCAAAATCATCTTTGACAATCATTTGATACAAAGCGGGGATTTCTTCGGGACTGTCTTGCAAGTCGGCATCCATCGTAATGACCACATCGCCTTGTGCCATAGCAAATCCCGCATGCAAGGCTTGTGATTTACCATAATTGCGTCGAAACTTAACACCTTTGACATGTTTGTCTTTGCTTGTTAAATCTTTGATGATTTGCCAAGATGCATCTGTGCTGCCGTCATCTAAAAAAATAATTTCATAGGTCAAATCCGCCTTTTGCATCACCTCGGTTATCCAGCGGTGTAATTCCGGTAAAGATTCGGCTTCATTGAGCAAAGGTATAACTATTGATACTTGCATAAATTTGTTTGCTTGTTGGTATAAATTTAATAATCTTCGGTCGGTGTTTTAAAAAACAAGCCGCCCAGCAAACCACCAATTACACCATATAATAAACCAGAGAAAAGTTGTCCTATTAGTTGCATAGGCACAAAAAATTTCCGGGTCATTTCCATTTGTTTATCAACCATTTCCGCATCAAACATATCGTTTTCTTCTAAAATTTGTCTTGACAATTCCATAACCTGATCAATAGCAGCCGGGTTGATATAAGCAAAATAAATATAGGCATAAATACCTACTAACAAGCCGCCTAAGAGGCCTACTAAGACACCTAATTTTACAGCATTTCCCAATGTAACCGCATAACCCTGTTTTTTGTAATACCAAACGGCTAAAACCGGTAATCCTATAAACAGGAATAGAAAAACAAATCCGAAAGCAACCATTGCCGGATCTTTGGGGTTTTGAGTTGGCGATTTTATCAACATGGATAATATACCTAAAATGGCATATAATGCCGCAAACATAAGAACAATGTTATTAAAAGATTTTTTTGTTTCCATAGTAGCTGTTTTTGGTTAATTTTGATCTAAAGTCTGATACTCTGAATTATTAGATACAAATTCGGGAATCATATCTTTGAGTATTTTAACAATTTCAAAGTTAGTCATTTTATGGCAGTTTTTCAAATCATCAATCTTTTTGAATACATTTTCACAATCGATGCTTCTCAATTGAGCGATTTTCACTTTTTCATGATGCGTAGGCAGGTGCCCTTCACCATCACCTAATACCTCTTCATATAGTTTTTCTCCCGGGCGTAAGCCGGTTATTTTTATATCAATATCATCAGGATAATTATAACCCGACAACTGTATCATTTTAATTGCCAAATCAAAAATACGAACGGGCTGTCCCATATCAAAAACAAATATTTCACCCCCTTTTCCCATTGTGCCTGCCTCCAAAACCAAATTACAAGCTTCGGGGATGGTCATAAAAAATCGGTTTATATTTTTATGTGTCACCGTTAATGGACCACCGCGTTTTAATTGTTTTTGAAATAACTTGATTACCGAACCGTTAGAGCCCAAAACATTGCCAAATCTTGTGATAATAAATTTGGTTTGACTGTTTTTTTGAATACAAGTGGCATACATTTCTGCCGCTCTTTTGGTAGCTCCCATAACATTGGTCGGGTTAACCGCTTTATCCGTCGACACCATGACAAATTTGTCCACTCTATATTGTATAGCCAAATCCATTATTTTTTTGCTTCCCAAAATATTGACTTTAACTGCTTCGTAAGGATTTTCTTCCATCAATGGCACATGCTTATAAGCAGCGGCATGATAGACTATTTGAGGACGATACTTATCAAAATAAGCCGTCATGGAAGTGACATCTCTGATATCTGCAACAATTACTTTAAAAGCCTTAAATGACTGACTAATAAAGTCTTGTTGCAAATCATATAATGCCGATTCAGATTGATCAATCAATACTAATAATTCAGGATTAAAGTGCATCACCTGATTGGCTATTTCCGATCCTATGGAACCGGCAGCACCGGTAATAAAAATCACTTTCCCTTCTATATCTTTTTTAATAACCGGGTTATCAATTTTAATAGGCGTTCGACTCAATAACTCTTCAATATTCAGCTCTTTAATCTGATTTAAACGTATATGCTTTTCATCAATCCAACTGTTAATATATGGGACGGTTTTTACTTTTAGACCCAATTCCAAATAACGATTGGCAATATTCAATAATTCTAATGAAGTCGCTTCGGGTTTACTGATAATAACTTCCTTTATTTCATGCTTTTCCAAAAAAGATTTTTTAATTTTTTTAGGAGGCAGCACCGGTTTGCGATGAATAGATTTACCTATATATTCACTGCGTTCATCAACCAAAGCCATCACTTGATATTTGGTCTCACTGGCTGCCAAAATAGCATCAAAAACAGCCTTGCCCGTATGGGCTCCATGAATAATAACCCGTTTGGGCGAGCCTAAATGCGACATTATTTTTTGATGAAATATCTTATATATAATACGACTGGAAATCAATAAGAATACCGATACAAAAAAATTAAATCCTACAACCGATAGGGGAATATTGTAATCTGACAATCCGGGAACTTTTCTACTGACAAAAACAACAACCAGCAAAAACAAAGTAAGAATAACCCCCGATTTGGTAACACTTATAGCATCGTCTAATCCTGTGTGCCGCACAATACCTTTAAACGAACCCGTTATTAAAAAACTGATAAAAGCCAAAAATGCCACTAAGAATAATTGTGGAAAAATATGATAAGATCCAAAATGAAAACTAAAATTGAACCGGATTAAATAAGCAATGATAAAAGCATTGATGATAATAAAAATATCAATCAGCAAAACACCCCACCGGGGTGATGATTTGTTGGCCAATATTTTGAGCCATCGCGATATTTTTATATATAATCGTTTTAAGGACAAATTACGAAAATTAGATTGGAACAAAGTTAATGAAAAACTAAATAACTTATTGATTATAATATTTTGGTATTTCAATTTACTTCAACCAAGATATCATAAACTATACCAAAGCCGATATTAAAATTTGGGATTTAATTATGGTCTCTCGCCATTCTTTATCCGGACTGCTACCGGCTACTATACCACCGCCTATATATAATTGCAAAAAGTCTTTAAACAAGGACATACTGCGTAAATTAACATAAAAATCAGTTTGATTAAACGTATTTATACCTAAAAAACCGGTATAATATGTTCTGTCATATTGTTCAATAGCTTTGATATATTTTTTTGCCGAAACAACCGGCAGTCCGCAAACCGCAGGTGTCGGATGTAAATCATTAATCAAATTGGACAATGCTGCAGGCTCAATATCAGCTTCTATGTCTGTCTTGATATGAGCCAAATGCCCTTGATAAATTGTGGTGGGTTTTGAAATATTTATTTGTTCACTGTATTTTTTTAACACCGAAACTATTTCATCGGTTACTATTTGCTGCTCGTTGATTTCTTTTGATTGCCAATTGACCGGTTGGTTATCTGTTACGGGCAATGTACCTGCCAAAGCCATGGTTTTAACAGTGTTATTTTGACGGCGCAACAAGAGTTCGGGTGTAGCACCCATCCAAGTGCCCACTTGCGGATGATGCCACAAATATACCATAGAATTTTCATAGGTTTGCATCAATTTTAAAACGGCGTTCAAACTATCAAAACTCTCAAAAGACACTTTTTGCCGGCGTGATATGACAATTTTTTTCACCTTATTACAACTGATAATTTCTAAAGCAGATTGCACCTTTTTTATATGCTCTTGTTGTGCAACTTCATCAATAGTCAATGAATCTAATTTAATGCTTGTAGTAGTATTAAGAGTAAATTCTCTAATTAAAAATGTTTGTTGATTGGATTTTTCTGCAGGAAAAAAAACTACCGGATGTGCAGTTTTATCAAAAGGGTGCATAAAAAAGCCGTTCTGATGTATATCCGAAGCGGTATAAAGCCGGTTATTTTGTTGCTGCCATATATGCAATTGACCGGAAACCGGTTTTTTATACAACACAAAAGGCCGTGCAAAATCGACTAAATCATGCAGTAACATATCTAGCTATTTTTTTAAAACGATGTTGGTCAACTTGGCATGAGCTATCAGCTTATCTTGTTCGTCAGTGATAACAATTTCCCATAGATGCGTGGTTCTACCGATATGAATGGGTTTGGCAGTCGCATATATCAAACCTGATTTTTTACTCCTTAAGTGATTGATTGACAACTCTATACCACGCACCTCAAACTGTTTTGGATCAACAAACAAATGCGATGCCGTGCTGCCGACACTCTCGGCCAAAGCTGCCGTAGCACCACCATGCAACAAACCCATAGGTTGATGCACAGCGCTGTTAACGGGCATTTGAGCTGTTAATTCTTTATCTTCCGCTTTGACAAACTTTATAGCCAAAGTTGTCATTAAAGTATTGTCAATAATATGCTTATTCAGATAATCTATAAGTTCTTGTCCTGTCTTTGGTATCATTTGATGCTGTCTAATTGGTTAAGATATGGTTTGATATATTCTAAATACTCCGGCAACAATTTCGGATCAATCGGTTTGGCCGGCGGCATTTTTTCTTTTAAAGCATCGACTTGGCGTCCGTTTTTCCAAAAACGGTAACAAACATGAGGGCCGGAGGCATGACCGGTCATACCAACATAACCGATAACTTCCCCTTGCTTTACCACACTACCGACATGTATGCCTTTGGCAAATTTGCTCATGTGTAAATATTGGGTGCTGTATGTAGCATTGTGTTTTATTTTGATGTAATTACCGTTACCCGATGTATAGCCTTTCTTTATCACAACGCCATTAGCGGTTGCCATAATAGGCGTGCCGGTTGGAGCGGCAAAATCGGTGCCCAAGTGTGGCTTAATACGACCGTAATATTTGATATACCGGTGCATATTATAACGCGAACTGATGCGTCCGAATTTTAGAGGCGCTTTTAAGAATTGCTTGCGCAATGTGCGTCCCTCTTCGTCAAAATAATCAAAATCCCGTTTTAAAGAATCAACCGGATAACGAAATGCGTAAAAATTTTTGCCTCCGTAATTAAATACAGACGCATAGATATTACCAATACCTACATAGGTAGTGTCATCAATATAAATGTCGTCATAAATAATTTTAAAAGCATCACCTTTGTTTAGATGAAAAAAATCGACTGTCCAAGCATAAATATTGCTTAATTCCATAGCCAATTTCGGACTTAAATTTTTATCGGCAATATCTTGATATAAAGATTTTTCAATCTTGACAAAAGCGGTTTTGCGTTTAGCGGTTACTTTTTTGGTTTTATGGTAAACCTTAACGGAGTCTTGAAAATCGATAACCGTATAATGCACCGGATCTTGTTCGTAAATAAACACTTTGGGACGCGGCAAACTGTCCAACGAGTCCTTTTGACTTAATACGGTATAAGGACGACCGGCCTTTAAGCGTTTGACATCAAAGGAGTCTTTAATATTTTCGGTAATTTGATACACATGAGCAAAAGGCAAATGAAAACGGGTTAATATCTTGCCGAAAGTATCGTTGGGTGCAATGGTATCTTGCAATACTACAAACCGGTCTTTGGGATAACTGTATATTTTAGCCACCTGTTTTATCACCGTATCTTTAACTTGCTTGGTATTAACAACCACCGGCTTTTGCTGATTTTGACAAGCGGTCAATATCATTAATAATCCCAAACTTAAATATCCTATAATCTGCTTCATTTATAACTTCTGTATTTATAAAACCACTTTGATTTGTTTATGCAAATATCTTACAAAAATCAGAGACAAAAAAACTATACCAAATACAAATATAGAATAGTTCAAAATATTTTGTTATTTTTTTTACTTAATCAAGAAAAAAACGCAGTTGTAGCCATAGCCACGAGCGAGTATTTTCGACGCAGAGTAAGTGAAAAAGAAACGAAACACCGGATTAATTTATATTTGTATTTGGTATTATAACCGTAATATGTAAGGCTTTTTAGTATCTTTGCTTTAAAATTAACTTATCAGACTTATTTTTTCAGACTTATGATGAATAGAACACCGGATACCATTAAGCATCTCATTATTATTAATATTATTATGTTTTTGGCTACCCAAGCCATGCCACAACAAATGATGAATCTGTTTGCCATGCATTTTCCTTTAAATCCTTTATTTAAAGTATGGCAATTGGTAACACATATGTTTATGCATGCCAATTTAATGCACATTGCTTTTAATATGTATGCGCTTTGGGCATTTGGTATTCCGCTGTATCATATTTGGAGACAGAAACGCTTTCTAATTTTTTATTTTGCAGCCGGATTGGGTGCCGTATTGCTTTATACCGGTGTGCAATATTACAGTTTTATGCAAGATTTACATAGCTTAATGGCGCAAGGTATTAGTAAAGAACAAATTTTTGCCACGCTAAACAACGGTCAAGTTTATGTGCAATTTAAAGAAATGGGCGATATTTATTACAGTGTTATGCTGGGTGCCTCAGGGGCAATTTACGGTTTATTGGTAGCCTTTGCTTTTTATTTTCCCAATGCCGAATTGATGCTAATGTTTATTCCTTACCCAATTAAAGCCAAATATTTTGTGCCTATATTGGTTCTGGCCGATTTGTTTTTCGGCATTACCAATGTTATGCATACGCCCATTGCACACATGGCACATGTCGGAGGTGCTTTGGTAGGCTTTGTATTGATGAAAATATGGCAAAAAAACGGCTATAAACCTTGGTATTAAAATCCAAAAAAGTGTATAATCTTAAAAAAATATCTGTATTTGTCAAACAACAAGAGGCTTTAAATTTGTTAATAGGCAGCACGGTTGTTTTATTTTTACTGGCACAAATACTGATTGCATTACACTGGTTTTCATTGCGTTATATTGCACTTCCTATAGAACTTGATGTGTTTTTAAAGCATTGGTGGACTATTATCACTTACGGTTTCTTTCATCAAGATTTTTTAGCCTTGTTTTTTAATATGCTGTTACTCTTTTATTTTGGCAGTATTTTAAGTGATTTTAAACCGGGACAAAAAATTTGGCAAATCTATTTGTCCGGTATATTTTTTGGGGCTGTTTTCTTTTTATTGAGTTACCGCTGGCTGCCCGATTTTTATGTCAAAAAAGGGCCGTTATTGGGGGCATCTGCCGGTGTTATGGCCGTTATGACTTATGCCACGCTATTGACACCACATTATCAAATCAAAATACGCTTTTTGGGTTATTTCAAATTGGTTCATATTTTAATTTTCTTTGTGTTGTTTAACCTCTTACAAATTCCTTTGGGAAATCCGGGGGGATATTTTGCGCATTTGGGCGGGCTAACAGCCGGTTTTATCTGGTTTTGGATAGACCAAAGCCTTAAAAGAAAAAATACGACTACACCTTTTAATCATATACAAAAACCCAAACTACAAAAAGAAACGGAAATAGACCGTATTTTGGACAAAATCAGCCGGTCAGGCTACGAAAGTCTAACAGACGAAGAAAAAGCGGAATTATTTAAACAAAGTAATAAATAACTATAAATAAACTACTTAGGCTTATTTCGCTTATCTTCTTGTCGTCTAAAAATAAAGACAATCAGTCCTAATAAGATAATACCTGTAATTAAACCGCTAAGGGCTTGTTTAATCATTTCCATAATCTAAAAATATATTATCGGGATAAGTAATTTGCGTTAAAAACAAAGCATGAGCCGGCACCGAAAATCCGGCTTGTTGGCGATCTCCGGCTTCTATAATTTTGACAAAATCAGCCTCTGAAATTTTATGCAGACCTACATCTACCAAAGTGCCTACTATTGCCCGCACCATATTGCGTAAAAACCGGTCGGCAGTTATGCTAAATACCAATTGATTATCTGTTACATCCCACCGGGCTTCATCAATTCTGCAAATATAAGTTTTGACATCGGTATGAGTTTTTGAAAAACTTTTAAAATCATCGTATAACAATAAAATATTGGCCGCTTTATTCATGAGTTTAACATCTAAATCTTTGGTAAAATACCAAGAGCGGTCATACAAAAAAGGCTGCTTATACCGGTGAATATAATACTTATAACTACGACTGAGTGCATCAAAACGGGCATGGGCATCAGCAGTAACCCGCCTTATTTGACGTATGGCAATATCCTGTGGTAAAAACGCATTGAGTTTGTTAACCAACTTTGCCGTTTCAACAGGTTGATCAATGTCAAAATGGGCAAACATTTGTAAGGCATGCACACCGGTATCTGTTCTACCGGCGCCTGTTATTTTGATATTTTGTCGCAACAGCAAACTCAGAGCCTTTTCTAATTCTTCTTGCACGGTAATAGCATTAGGTTGAATTTGCCAACCGTGATAAGGTTTGCCGTTATAAGAAAGTTCGATAAAATATCTCAATTTGTCGTAATTTTGTAAACCGATACAAAACTAATGAAAAAAATTCTTTTACTGTCAGATACACATGGCTATCTGGATGAAGCCATGCTCAAATACATCAAAGCAGCTGACGAAGTATGGCATGCCGGAGATATAGGCACCACTGCCGTTACCGATGAAATAAAAAAACACACAAAACTGCGTGCCGTTTACGGCAATATTGACGGTGGCGAACTACGCAAAGAATTTTCTGAAAAACAACTGTTTACCATAGAAGACATTAAAGTTTTTATGATTCATATCGGCGGCTATCCGGGCAGATATAGTCCAAAAGCACGGGAAATCATTCGCAAATATCCGCCTGATTTGTTTATTGCCGGTCATTCACACATCTTAAAAGTAATGTATGATAAGACAAATAAACTGTTACATATGAATCCGGGTGCAGCCGGAAAACACGGTTTTCATCATAAAAGAACCATGCTCCGTTTTGTAATTGACAAAGGAGATATAAAAAATTTGGAAGTAATCGAATTAGGCAAACGGTAAGATAATACCTTACTATCATTTTAATCTCATTTTGTAAAACCATACCTATTGTGCAATCAAATATTTTTTATACTTTTACTATATAAAACTTAATTGATTTAATATGGCGCGATATAATATTTTACCGGTCAATTTTTCAAAAAAAAATACCGGTAAGTTGCAAAAATTATTAGGTGATAATTTTTCTATTGTAAGTATGGATGATTTGAACTCCGAGCTCAAAATTCATTTGGTTTTGATACATTGGAAATCTAAGGATGTGTGCCATGATGTTGAAAGTTTCAAATTGCACAAATCAACTTATAAAACGCCTTTATTTTTATGGGCGCCATTAAATGAGAGTTTATTATTACAATGTTTTAATGCCGGCATTGACGATTTTATTGATGAAAATTGGTCTTTGGAACTAATCAAAGCCAAATTGTCGGCCTTTTTTAATTGCCGTAAAAAATTTAAAAAAGACAGCGGTAAAAAAATCAGAATCGGAAATGTTACCATCAATCCCAAGAAACGTAAAGTAACCCGTAAAGGCGAAGAAGTATCCTTGACCAAAATAGAATATGATATTTTAAATCTGCTGGCCAATGATCCCGGAAAAATATTTTCACGCGATGAAATCTACGGTCATATTTGGGGGCGTCATGTCATTGTAGGTGAAAGAACACTGGATGTGCACATGAACAACTTACGCAAAAAAATAGGTAAAAGTAAAATACGCACCAAAAAAGGCATTGGGTTTAGTATCAATCCCGAATTATAGTTTTTACCAACTGACACGGTCACCTTTTTGTAAACGATACCGGTCAGCCAAACCGGCTTTTATCTCCAAAACATATTTTGCCGGCACATTGGAAGGTAAAGCGGTTTGGTCTAAAACCTTAGCGTTTTTAACCATACTTACAATGGTTTTATCCGTCCCGATATAAATAATATCCAAAGGAATATAAGTGTTTTTCATCCAAAAATAACGAGGCTTGTTATCATCAAATATAAAAAGCATGGCTTGATTATCTTTCATCGTCCGGCGATACATCAAACCGGTTTCGCGGTGATAATCATCTTGGGCAATTTCAATATCAAATTGGGCTTTGGGGTGATTTAAACTGTCCGACACCGTCAAAACAGCTTGCTTTTTAAATGTAATTTCTGTTTGTTGCTTAGGTTTATTATTGTTTGCCGGCTTGGTTTGACAGGCCCAAAAACTCATCATAACCAAAAGTAAAATATATTTTTTCATAGTTCTTGAGGAAAATAATTTTATAATTTAAATTAAAACAAGAGGCTGTCTCAAAAGAGTCTTTTATAATACATTGACAAAAGTATTAATTATTAAGTTGCTGATTGTCAAGAAGAATATTTCTCACATTCGTTCGAAATGACAGAAAATTTCACCTTTTGAAACAGCCGCCTGTTCGCTGGTTTTACCAATCTTTATCTTGTTTTTGTTTTTTGCCCCGGCCTTTTAGTATTTTAACTTTGACTTTTTTCTGCGTTTTATTTTCTTTATTTTTTAAAGCCACCAACAATTGTTTGACTTGTTGCGGGGTCAATTGCGCTTTACGTTTTTGACCTTGTCCTTGCTGGGGTTGTTGTCGTTCTTTACCACCCTGCTTGTTTTGTTGATCTTTTTGTTGGCCGTTTTTGTTTTGGTTGTTTTTGTTTTTTTGATCATCTTTGGGCTTACCCTTTTGATCTTTTTTCTTATCGCCTTTACCTTTTTTATTCCGGTCTTTTTGATTCTTGTTATTTTGTTTGTTTTTGTTTTGTCCTTGTTTATCCTTGTTTTTTTGATCTTTATTCCCTTGTTTGTTTTGCTTTTGTTGGTCTTTTTTCTGATTTTCTTTATTATTTTGATTCTTATTTTGCTGTTGATTCTTTTTGTTTTGCTTGTTCTTTTTATTCTTATTTTTCTTTTGTTGTTGTTTCAATTTTTGTTGAGCCAAAGCCAAATTATAACGTGCCTCTTCATCATTAGGATTGTTTCGTAAAGCGTTTTTAAAAGCTTCAACGGCTTTTTCGTATTTTTTCTTTTGATACCAAATATCACCTTCATTAAAATAAGCCTTGGCTTTTAACAACGGATCTTGACTTTGCTTGGCGGCTTTGTTAAAATAACGAGCAGCTTCCAAATTTTTGTCCAATTCTGTTTCGGTCAGTCCCAAATCATAAGCCGCCACTGCATTGAGAGGCTCTTTGGACAAAGCTTGTCTAAATTGAATTTCGGCAGTCGTGTAATCAGCTTTATCATAGGCTTTTAAACCTTTGTTTATCAACTCTTTAATAACACTGTCAGGCTTTACCTTTTTTTCTTGTGCCTGCACATTAATTAAAAAAGCAAAACTGATTATAATAAATAAATACCGGTATGTCTTCATATTATTTTTCATCTAATTCGTTAAACAGATTTAGTTTTCGTAACCATTGGGTTTCTCGTTCCAATACTATTATGTATAAGACCAAAAATAGCAATCCGGTCAATAAAAACCATTGAAACTGATCTTTATATTCTGAAAATTTGGTCGTCTCAAATTCTTTTTTATCCATTTTTTTAAGAGCATCGGCAATATAATTAACAACTTCTTTGGTGTTGCGTCCATCAATGTATTTACCGCCTGTAACTTGCGCAATTTCTCTTAAAACCTGATCATTTAGTTTTGTTATGACGGTTTGGTCGTTTTTGTCTTTTTTATAGCCGTACAAACTACCATTACGTTTAATAGGAATTACCGCACCTTTTTTGGTACCGATACCTATACTAAAAATCGTTACACCTTGTTTAGCTGCTTCTTTAGCCGCTTCAACGGCTTTTTGCGAATGGTCTTCACCGTCGGATAAAATCACTAAAATTTTATTGGTATCGTCATCGTCAAAATAGGTAGTGGCCAAATTGATGGCATCGTCAATGGCAGTACCTTGCGAACTAACCAAGTCGGTATTCATATTTTGTAAAAATATTTTGGCTGCCGCATAATCGGTAGTAATGGGCAAAAGCGGATAAGCTTCTCCGGCATAAGCAATAATACCAACACGATCCGACACCAAATTATCTACTATTTTAGACACCAACCGTTTGGCTTTTTCCAAACGGGACGGCGCGACATCTTCTGCATCCATACTTTTGGAAACATCAATAGCAAAAACAATATCAACCCCTCTCCGTTTGACGGTTTCCAGTTTGGTGCCCATTTTGGGATTGGTCAAACCGGTAATTAAAAATAGTAAAGCCAAGGATAACAAAAGTAATTTGATAAAAGGTTTAAAACGTGAGCGCTCTATGACGACTTCATCGAGCAATTTGGCATCAAAAACCGCCTTTTGCTTTTTGACTTGCCAAATACGCATATAAAAATAAGCCAACCATAGCACCGGTATTATCAGCAGTAATAAAAAATATTTCGGTTCTTCTATTTGATACATAATTTATTTTTATTTATCTCGATTTAATAATTCGTCATTACTTTTTGCAAAAACATAAAGCATTTATATAAAACTTTTAAGCCAAGTATATCGCAACAATCCTACTAAAAAGATGAACAAAACAGCTGCCAATACAAAAGGCCGGTATAATTCTTTATAATTATAATATTTGGTTTCTTTTATTTCGGTTTTTTCGAGTTTGTCAATCTCTTTATAAATTTTGTCCAACTTACTATTATCAGTAGCTCTAAAATATTTACCACCGGTTTCACCGGCAATTTTTTTCAACAGTTTTTCGTCAATTTCAACTTTGGCATTTTGGTATTGAAAACTGCCGTCGGGACGCACCCCTACAGGTGTCGGGGCATAGCCGTTGGTACCTAATCCTATGGTATAAACTTTTATACCGAATTCTTTGGCCAATTCCAAAGCCGTATAAGGATCAATCTCACCGGTATTATTAACACCGTCGGTCATTAAAATAATCACTTTACTCTTGGCTTTACTGTCTTTTAACCGATTGACAGCGGTTGCCAATCCCATTCCAATAGCAGTGCCCTGATCAAGCTGGTTAAACAACTGCCTGAAATTGATTTTTCTTATAGCCTGCATTACAATCCGTTGATCGGATGTAATAGGCACTTGCGTAAAAGCTTCACCGGCATACAACACAACACCAAAACGGTCATTGGGGCGTTTTTTGATAAAATTGATAGCTGTTTTCTTTAAAGCTTCCAAGCGATTGGGTTTTAAATCGCGTGCCAACATACTGGCCGATACATCAACCGCCAACATTATGTCTATCCCCTTGGTTTTCTTGGTTTTAGCAGTTACATCGACCGATCTGGGACGGGCTATGCCTATACTTATCAACGTCATACTCAACAATAGCAAGGCAGACATAAACGGCAGCAATTTATTTTTTAGGGTTTTAAAACCACTAAATGCTTTTAAATTTGAATACAACAATTTTGCCCGTTCATTATATCTGTGCTTATACATCCAAATGGCCAAAACAGGTATTAAAACCAGTAATAACAAGGCGTAAGGTGTATAAAGTTCTATATGTCCAAAAATATCTTTCATTGTATTTATTCTTTTACTAATTCTGCCGATTGTAATACACGTTCTATAAGGGCTGTATTATCTTTATTGCCTTCCAAATACATACCTATGACAAACTTTTCGCCGGTAGGCAATTGATAAAAACGACTGTCAAACTGCACTTTAACATTATTGCCCAATACCGGCACATCCACCTTAAAATCACCAAAATAACGTTTGGTATTTTCCAAATCGGATTGCTGCAAATTGACCTCACGGGCACCAATTTGTTTTAACAAGCCGGCCATCATGGCTTGTGACATATCTACTTGTTCGGGTATTTTTTGTTTAAAGTCGATATTGACCACCAAAATCATGTATTTTTTAACCAAATTCTCATCACCATATACACTGATTTCATCAATAATTTCTCTTTGTTTGGATGGCATTTTTTCTAAAGCCTCCGACATATCAATAGCGTGCAAAATATGTGGCGTTGTCAAGGCTAATGCAGGATTACTGCCGTATTCGTTATAAACCCATTCGGGTGCAGCCATGTTTTCTTTGAGATTGTCTACCAATTTAAGTTTGTTTAGATAATAATATCCAAAACCGCCTATTAAGCCTATCAAAAAGACCATAACAGCCGTTATTATCAAAGCATTTCGTTTTTTGCGCTTCTTGGCGGCTTCTTTTTCAGCTAAGGCAGCCGCTTTTTCATCGGCAATTTGTTGCACTATTTGATGGGCATAATCAATAATATCTTTAACGACATTAAAATCTAAATCAATATCAGCAGGATTGGGACTTAACTTGGCAAATTTGGCCAAATCTGCTCGTTTTAAAGTTTGCTCTAAACGTTGCAATAATTCGGCGGAAAAATATTGTCCGTTTTCAAAACGGTATTTTTTTAAACTTTGCAAAAGTTCACTCGAAATTTTTTCTTTGGCAGAAATTCCAAGTTCATTTTCCAAATACTCTTTAAGCGTATCGGTGAGTTGTAAATAATGGGCATCGATTTGCTGACGTAACCATAATTTGTCACCGGCTAATTGATTTAAACGCTTTCGGGCTATTTCATAAGGTGTTAATACATGTTGGGCTGCTATAAGCTTTTGTCGGCGGCGATACCAATAATAACCCGATGCTGCCAAAAGCAACAAACCTAATAACCACCACCAATAATTGGTAGTATTATCAAGGTCATTAATAGGTGTACCATCAATACTAACCGGTGGTTTAAATCCGTATAAATCTTGTTTGGTGGTATCTACCATTACGGGTTTTACCTGTATGCGAAGGCTGTCGGTTACCAAAACGGTATCATTAATTTTGATTTGTAAAGGTGGCACCACATAGTGTCCGGTATCCCAAGCCGTGATAAAATAGTTTTTTTGCAAATGCCGGATGGGTTTGGCTTGTAAAGTATCAACAAGGGATGTGCGCACCACTTCGGCCGGGCCCAATTGTGATAATTCGGGAAAATCTACAAATGACAAAGTGTCAGTTTTTGTTTGCACCTGTAACTTGATTTGTTCGCCGGGCCTGATTTGCAAGGTATCCGCTTGCAAAGAAATTTTAGGTAAATCTTGGGCATAGGTTGACCAAGCAAAAAGCGTTAACAATATGTATATCAGAGTTTTATTCATATTTTTTAGGCATTTAATCATTCTACAATCATCTGCAATTAGTAACCGGCTTAATATCATGAGCGCGCTTTAAAATATTGTAACATTTTTTTGATATAAGACCCGTTGGTAGCTACCCAAATGACGCCACTCCCCGACTTTTGAAAAGCTTTTTTGAAATAATCCTGCCGTTTTAAAAAATTGGCATTATGCGTGCGTCTCAAGTTGCTATTACCGGTATCAACAAAAGCTGTTTGTCCGGTTTCCAAGTCTTTGACAGTTACCAAACCCAAATCGGGCATTTCTTTTTCCATAGGATCATAGACCATAATACCTGTCAAGTCGTGTTTTTTGCCGACAATTTTTAAAGTATCTTCATAATCGTAATCAATAAAATCGGAAATAAGAAACACGATGGCTTTTTTCTTTAATACATTATATAAAAACTTTAAAGCCTTTGAAGTATTGGTTTTGGTATGCTTGGGCGTAAAATCTACCAGTTCGCGAATAATACGCAACACATGCGACCGCCCTTTTTGGGGTGGTATAAACAGCTCAATGTCATCACTATATAATATCAATCCGACCTTATCATTGTTTTGCGTGGCCGAAAAAGCCAAAGTGGCTACTATTTCGGTAATCATTTCGCGTTTGAGTTGGCTGCGACTACCAAACCATTGCGAACCACTGATATCAACTGCCAACATCATGGTCAATTCGCGCTCTTCTTCAAATATTTTGATAAAAGGCGTTCTGTAACGGGCGGTTACATTCCAATCGATATTGCGGACATCGTCACCAAAAGCATAAGGTCGCACCTCTGAAAAGGTCATACCGCGCCCTTTAAATGAACTGTGGTATTCGCCCCCAAAAATATGATCGGACAAACGCTTGGTTTTGATTTCTATTTTCCGAACTTTTTTTAATATATCTTTTGTGGTCATTTTATTGTTGAATTGTTGAATCGTTGAATCGTTGAACCGTTTAATCGTTTAATCGTTAATCGTAAATATTCAATCTTAAGTCTCTAGGGCACTTCTACGGCATTGACAATTTTATTGATAATATCTTCGGTGGTTACATTTTCTGCTTCGGCTTCGTAAGTTAACCCGATACGATGGCGTAATACATCGTGCACCATAGCGCGTACATCTTCGGGTATGACAAATCCGCGTTTGTTGATAAAAGCATAGGCTTTGGATGCCGTAGCCAAATTAATACTGGCACGTGGCGAAGCACCGAAATTGATTAAAGGTTTGAGTTCTTCCAAGCCGTACCGTTCGGGGTAGCGTGTAGCAAATACCAAATCTAAAATATATTGTTCAATTTTAGGATCTAAATATACTTGTTTGACCACTTCTCGAGCTTTTAAAATTTGATCGGTGGTAGTCACCGGCTGCACTTTGTCCATATTGCCTTGCATATTGCGGCGCATGATTTCCAATTCTTCTTTTTGGGTAGGATAGTCAATAATGGTTTTAAGCATGAAACGGTCAACTTGTGCTTCGGGTAGCGGATAAGTTCCTTCTTGTTCAACGGGATTTTGCGTTGCCATGACCAAAAAAGGCTCAGGTAGTTTAAAGGTTTCATCGCCAATGGTAACTTGACGTTCTTGCATGGCTTCGAGCAAAGCGGATTGCACTTTGGCCGGCGCCCTGTTAATCTCGTCAGCCAATACCAGATTAGCAAAAATAGGCCCTTTTTTGACTTCAAATTTGTTTTCTTGCATATTGTAAATCAAAGTACCGATAACATCTGCAGGTAATAAGTCCGGCGTAAACTGAATGCGACTAAACTTGGCATTGATGGCTTTGGCCAACGTATTAATAGCCAAGGTCTTGGCCAATCCCGGCACACCTTCTAATAAAATATGTCCTTTACCTAATAAACCGATAAGCAAACGGTCAATCATTTTATCTTGCCCTACAATAACTTTATTGATCTCAAATTTGAGCACATCGACAAAATTGCTTTCTTGTTTGACAAGTTCATTAATTTCGTTAACATTTATATTTTCCATAATCTTAATTTTTTCAATACAAGTTTACAACAAAATTATGCCAATAGCTGTTAAGATTATTATAAAATGTTTTTTGTTAGTAAAATTTTATGTTTTTTGTCAAAATTATGTTAATGAACCTGACAAGATTTCAGTAAGTTTATGAGAGGTTGAGATTGATTTTTGCTATGAATTTATATTTCAATTTGTATAGGTATGAAAAGAAAAAAATTTTTTTACCAACCATTTTATGATTAAATTTGGCTAAACATCAACGACCTTTGAATGAAGCCCGCGACAGGGATAGAAGCGGTAGCTTATGGCAAAGCGATGCTCTATAAAAACAAATAGACATAGCGACCGCAGGAAGCTCATGGATATGCCGGTTTTTATGGCGGAGTCTGACATAACTACAAGCGGATAGCCCGCCTGTTCGCCCTAATAAATTAAAATAGTGTTATATACATGATACGATTGTTTTTCTTAGCGTTTTTTTTGAGCATTAGCATGGTGTTTTGGGGGCAAGAATCTGACAGCTTGACAAAACCCAAAATAGGTTTGGTGCTGAGTGGTGGCGGGGCTAAAGGAATGGCACATATCGGGGTGCTCAAAGCTTTGGAAAAATACCATATTCATCCGGACTTTATCGGAGGCACAAGCATGGGAGCAATTGTTGGCAGTATGTATGCTGCGGGTTATTCGGCGGCACAAATCGATTCTTTGTTTCATACCGTCGATTTTGATGCTATTTTATATAATCGTTTTGACCGCAAGTATTTGAATGCATTTGAAAAAGAACGGGGTAAGCGGTTTATCATGAGTTTTCCGTTCTCGACCTCAAATATGTCGGTGCAATTGCCACGTGGCTTGTCGGATTCGCAGCGAATGTTTAATTTGTTGGCAGAAAGCCTGCTGCCTGCTAGTAATATATCAGATTTTGCCACTCTGCCGATTCCTTTTATCTGTATTTCAACCGATGTGGTTACCGGCAATCAAGTCTTATTTAATCATGGCTACTTACCCGAAGCAGTCAATGCCAGTGCCCTGCTGCCCAGCGTGTTTAAACCTATTGAAGATGGTAATAAATTACTGCTCGACGGCGGTATTGTCAATAATTATCCGGTGCAAGAAGTCCGCGATTTGGGGGCGGATATAATCATTGGCAGTGATGTGCAAGGCGAAATTTTACCTAAAAACGAAATTAAAGATATGCCGGCTATTTTAGACCAAATCATAGGGTTTGGAATGTATAAAGAAATGCCCTTAAAAAAAGCCTTGACCGATTTGTATATCCGGCCCGATATTACAGGCATCGGCATTACGGATTTTGAAAAAATTGATACGGTAATAGCTCGTGGTAAAAAGGCGGCTCTTAACAAACTCAGCCGGTGGCCACTATTAAAAAGCTTACAAAGTAACAAACCTGTGCAGCAATTAAAGTTTAAAAAACCGGACAGCTTGCTTTTTGACCAAATAATTTTGCAAGGACAACAAACTTTTAACCGTGACTATATTTTAGGAAAAATAGGCCTGAGACCACATCAAAAAATCAGTTATAAAGATTTTTTGGACGGCATCAACAATTTGATTGGATCGGATAATTTTGAAAAAGTGCATTACCGCTTTAAAAAAGATAACGGCCAACTGCAATTGTTTATCGATTTAAAAGAACGGTTGCATAAAGCTTCTATGGGACTGGGATTTCATTTTAACGATTTGTATAAAATTAATGTTATTGCCAATTTTACCAATAAACGTATATTTACCAACAACGATTTGATTTCGGTTGATATTATCGGCGGCAATTATTTTAGATATAACTTTGATTATCTAATGGACAACGGTTTCAAATTAAGTTGGGGTTTTCATAGTGACTTGCACCGGTTTTCGCAACGTGTTAATGCCAATGAGTTGTTTGAAGAAAAGGAGTTCGGTATCAACAAGCTGGATTTTAATTATTTACAACAAACAAACCGTTTTTATTTTCAAGGCAATTTGAGCCATTTCTTGTATTTGCAAATGGGCATACAACACCGGTATAAAAAATTATACACTTATGTTTTTTCCGGTCAAGCAGACGAAGCCTATTTTTTTGGCAAAAATCATTATTTTGGTAATTATGCTTCTATTAATATTGACAGCCGCAATGACAAAAATTTTCCCACAAAAGGCTTGTATTTAAAACTTAAATGGCTTTATAATTGGGCATCATCGGATATTTATAACGATTTTAAACCTTATTCTCTATTTACTTTTAAAGTCAACTGGACACAAAAAATATTTAGCAATGTGTATTTACAGCCTGAAATACAATCGGGCTTGCATTATAGTTTAAAATACAACTATGAAAATATTTTTTATATAGGTGGCTTAAATAGTTATAGTAATTATGACCAAATGATTACCTTTAAGGCTATGCCTGTTTTATCACTTAATGCTACCAAATTTGCCAGTGCTTCATTAAATGCTGTAACGCAAATTTATAAAAATCATTTTATTGAAATAGGTGGTGATGCTTTATTGTATGACAAAACAAACGATTTGATTCCCAACCAGCCCAATAGTTTGTATGGCTTTCATATCGGCTATGGTAACAAGTCTTTTTTAGGGCCGTTTAAGTTAAATTTTGGCAGAATTCCGGATCTGCAAAAGAATTATTTCAATATGAGTTTTGGATATGATTTTTAAACGTTAAGCCTTTTTATAACACGGGATAATATGTATTATCCATAAGTTTGGAACAGTCTTTGTTTTATATCAAACAAATCAATTATCTATGAAAAAAATTATTTTGCTTTTCGGTCTGTTATTCATTGTTAATACAAGCAAGGCTCAAGACTTGGCCTACAAACCGGGCGAACACTTTAAATTTAAAATTCATTACGGTTTTTTTAATGCCGGCTATGCTACTTTGGATTTAAAAACCGGACAATTTAAAGGTAAAAACTTATTTCACGCCATTGGCAAAGGTTGGACCTCCGGGGTATCTCGTTGGTTTATGAGCGTTAATGATACTTACGAAAGTTATTTCGATTCTAACAACGTCCCTTACCGTTTTGTCCGTCAAGTGGACGAAGGCGGATATATTATCAACCGCGAATTACATTTTGATACCAAAAAACAATCTGTATTAGTAATAGATAAGAAAAAAAACTCCTCTAAAATTTACAATCTTAACAAGCGTGTGCACGATATGGTATCTGTCTTTTACTATTTGCGTAATTACGACACATCAAAACTTAAAAAAGGCGATGAAATCAGCGTAGATATGTTTTTTGATAACGAAATTTATCCTTTTAAACTCAAATTTTTGGGCAAAGATGTTTTACGCACCAAAATGGGCAAGATACACGCATTAAAATTTCGACCGTTGGTACAATCCGGTCGTGTATTTAAAGAAGACGAAAGCTTAACCGTCTGGGTCAGTGACGACCAAAACAAAATGCCCTTACTTATCAAAGCCAAACTATTGATAGGCTCATTAAAAGCCAGTCTTATAGAATACCGCGGATTAAAGCATCCGGTAAATAAAGCTTCTTGACATTTTTTTCATTCTCATAATTAATGTAGCGATTTCAAAAGAGTGAATTATTTGTCATTCCGAACGCAATGAGGAATCTCACACTTGATAATCAACAACTTATCATCTCAATATTTTATTCAGCATTTATGAAAAATACTTTTAATACTGTCTCAAAAGAGGCTGTCTCAAAAGAGTGAATCAGTTGTCATTCCGAATCCCGCAAGTGCGGGATGAGAAATCTTAAGCCTGAAAATCAATAGTTTAACAATTTACTTTTTACTAAAATTATTTATAAAAGGCCTTTTGAGACAGCCTCTTTTTTTATATCTTTACATCAATTATTTAGGGTTTATGCAAACACTCAATTTTCCGGCCTATTCATTTCGATTCAAAAAGGTTCAAAACCAAATATACATCTTTGATTTTATCCGTAAAAAATATGTTGTGCTCACCCCCGAAGAATGGGTAAGACAACACACCTTGCACTATCTAATTTATGACAAAAAATACCCGCAAAATCTGATTGCCGTCGAAAAGCAACTACGCATCAACCAAACCAAACGACGCTTTGACATAGTAGTATTTAACCGCAATATGCAACCCGAAATACTCGTAGAATGCAAAGCCCCGACAGTTGCTATTACCCAAACCACCTTTGACCAAGCCAATCAATACAATTGGTTGCTAAAAGCACCTTATTTGTTCTTAACCAACGGTATCAAACATATTTATTGCCAAATAGATTTTGCCCAAAACAATTTTAAATTTTTACAAGAACTACCCCCACATTCCGGACAATAGTTTTGCAATCGTAAAGAAGTAAAAATAGCTACTTGCCCCAATACTTCTTATACCTTTCCCCTTTTAACTTTTACCCTTTAACTTTTACCTTTCCCCTATAATAAAATATTTAATACATTTGCATCACTATTTAACCTATATGAAAACAGCCGTTGTAATTTTAAACTGGAATGGAGCTCATTTACTCAAACAATTTTTACCGTCGGTAATTACACACAGCCCTGAAGCAACCGTTTATGTTATTGACAACGCTTCCTCGGACGGTTCCATTTCCTACTTACAACAAAACCACCCCGAAGTAAATATCATCCAACTCGACCGAAACTATGGCTACGCAGGGGGCTACAATCGTGGGTTACAACAAATAGATGCCGACATTTATGCCTTGGTCAATTCCGACTTGGAAGTGACCCAAAACTGGCTACAACCCATTCTACAAGAATTTAAAACCCACCCGGAAACAGCCATCGTCCAACCCAAAATTAAAGATTATAAAAACAAACAACTCTTTGAATACGCCGGAGCAGCCGGCGGATTCCTCGACAGATTCGGATATCCATACTGCGACGGACGCATCCTTTTTAAAGTAGCCCAAGATACCGGACAATACAACCGGCGAAAAGAAATATTTTGGGCCTCAGGTGCCTGTCTCTTGGTGCGCAAAACCGTGTTTGACCAACTTCAAGGCTTTGACGAAAGTTTTTTTGCCCACCAAGAAGAAATCGATTTTTGTTGGCGGGCACACCACCAACAACACAAAGCCATTTATATTCCTCAAAGCACCGTTTATCACTTGGGTGGTGCCAGTCTCAACAACCAAAACCCGTTTAAAACCTATCTCAATTTTCGCAACAACCTGCTCATGATGCTTAAAAATTTACCAAAACCCTTGGTTGTTCCCATCATATTCAGCCGGCTGCTACTCGACGGCTTGGCAGGCATCGTTTTTATGTTACAAGGCAAGCCCAAACACACTTGGGCGGTTGTCAAAGCCCATTTCGGCTTTTACAAACGCATTCCACAAGCCATCAAACAACGCCCCCAAAAACCCGTTAAAAACTATTACAACCGATTTAGCATCTTTTTAAAGTAATAGGGCGTGACACCGCACAAGTTTGACTAACGTCTGCTTTTGACAAACCATCCGGTCTGCACTTGGCGCTGTCGGGCTATCCGTTTGTAGCACCGGCAGCATACCGCACAAAAGCCGGCATGTTCAAGAGCTTCCTACCGGTCGCTTTGCCCACTTGCTTTTGTAAACGGTCTGCTGCCACCGGCTACCACTCCTATCCCTCACGCAGAGCACACCGCTAACGGCAAAGTAACATAATAAGCTCCGGTAACAATCCGCCAAAACAAATAAATTGCTTAATTTTGTCAATCAAATCAAGCCTATGACACAAAAATTTGACAAAATCACCGAAAAAGACTCTCTATACGACAACCTCGAACAAATGTCTATTAAAGAATTATTAGTCAATATCAACAACGAAGACAAAAAAGTTCCTTTTGCCGTTGAAAAAGCCATTCCACAAATAGAAAAATTAGTCGAACAAGTCGTTGACAAGCTCAAAAAAGGAGGACGATTATTTTACATAGGCGCCGGCACCAGTGGCAGACTCGGTATATTAGACGCCAGCGAATGTCCGCCCACCTTTGGTGTCGAAGACGATTTGGTCACCGGACTTATAGCCGGTGGTGATATTGCTATCCGCAAAGCCGTCGAAGAAGCCGAAGACAGCACCACTCAAGGCTGGCAAGATTTATTAAACAACGGCTTTACCAACCGCGATGTTTTAGTAGGTATAGCAGCATCAGGCACAACACCCTATGTGGTGAGTACCATAAAAAAAGCCCGTGAGGCAGGTGCCATTACCGGATGTATAACCATGAATCCCGGTAGCCCGCTCGAACAAGCCGCCGAATACCCCATAACGGTAGTCGTTGGCCCCGAATTTGTCACCGGCAGCAGCCGCATGAAAGCCGGAACCGCTCAAAAACTCGTTTTAAACATGATAAGCACCAGCAGTCTTATCCAACTCGGACGCGTCAAAGGTAATAAAATGGTCGATATGCAACTCACCAATGCCAAACTGATAGACCGCGGCACCAAAATGATTATGAAAGAAACCGGACTGGATTACCCTTCTGCAGAAAAACTACTGTTAGAAACCGGTAGCGTCCGTTTGGCTTTAAAAAAATACTTTCACCAAGATTAGCTTTTTACCTGTTGTCATATAATTGTTTAATAAGTTAATCGCAATTCAAATTAAAATCTTTTTTCCCATGTTCTTTTAAAATGATTACGGTGTACAATCCGGTATCCGGTAAGTCATTGAAAGTTTTCTCATGGTTAGAAAAAAATTATCGGGCCGGAATCTACAATACATCCGCTTCGCTCTGTACCGCCCAATCAACGGTCTATCATTGCCATTCAAAGTCATCCTTCGGTTTCCAATATCTTTCATCAAAAATTTGCAATACCCATGAAAACAACAAACAGTCTAAAACTTTAAAATATTTTTCCTAACTTTATTCCAACAAAAACTATTGCCTATGGAACAGAATCAAAAGCAATAACTACAATCCCATTAGAACACAAGTACTTAACCTTGAACCTACTATTCTTCCGGTGCGGAATTTCCCACATCGGTTATCCGGCATCCGGCTTTAAACTTTTTACTAAAACAAATTCTTATGAAAAAACAAATCCTTTACCTGTTCTTGTGGTTTGTCATACCCATACAAGCCCAGTGGACACAACAAAACTCCGGCACTACCGAAAACCTCAATGATGTTTATTGCATTAGTGCCGACACCGTAGTGGTGGTGGGTAACAACGGCATCATCCTGCGCACCACCGACGGCGGCACCAACTGGCTGCCTGTGAGCAATCCGGCAAGCGCAAACTTACATCAAGTAGCATTTGCCGATACCCAAACCGGCTACGCCGTAGGCGATAACGGCACCTTACTCAAAACCACCGATGCCGGTGTAAGCTGGCAAAGCCTAACGACCAACACCACAGAAAACCTCTTGGCTTTAAGCGTAGTTGCTAGCGATACCCTTTTTGTAGCCGGCACAAATGGCTTAATTATGAAAAGTGTGGATGGTGGTAACACTTGGGATACGTTAAATTCCGGTGTAAG
>Ga0256834_1000668_pt1 | contig 24525 bp, 20 predicted proteins | sample 4281140metaG_FD_190536 | JGI IMG/M metagenome (GOLD analysis project Ga0256834, IMG submission 190536) | Hydrothermal vent microbial communities from East Pacific Rise, Pacific Ocean - 4281-140 | ecosystem: Environmental > Aquatic > Marine > Hydrothermal vents | place: Pacific Ocean: East...
GTCGTAGCGGGTTTTGCTGATCAGGGTGCGGGCCGGGCTGGGCCGGGAGTTGTTGTAGCGAAGTTCGCATGAAACAGTGGATAGACCAAGAACAGCAACCCTGATCCATCCACTTCGCGTCTTTACGCTTTTGTTATGGCGGAGAGCGAGGGATTCGAACCCTCGATACGCGTTAACGTATACACCCTTAGCAGGGGTGCGCCTTCAGCCACTCGGCCAGCTCTCCTGATCAAACTTGTGCGCAGTATTTAACGAGCCTGCGGCTCGTGCAGGGGTGCGCGTTACTCCGGGCTTCCCGCCCTTCGCCCCTTCGGGGTCGGCTGACGCCGATCAAAATTGCTCCCGGCAATCTTGTCAGCCACTCGGCCAGCTCTCCTGGTTATATTTGTCACGAGTATACGGTGAGTCCGGCATTTTTCCCTCTGCCCCTGTATGATCGCCTGACGCAAATGATCATGCATCCTGCAATTTCAAGGGCGGCCAATTCTAGCCACCCTTGAAATATTTTTCCAGCATTTATTCTTCTTTTTCAGGCGCCGATTCTGCTTCCTGGGAGGCAGCAGCTCCTTCCTCTTCGGCCTGCTCTGCCTTGATGCGTTCGTAGATTTCCTCCCGGTGTACGGAAATATCCCGGGGGGCATTTACACCGATGCGCACCTGGTTGCCTTTCACGCCCAGCACCGTAACGGTTACGTCGTCTCCTATCATCAGAGTTTCACCAACCCTGCGAGTCAGTATCAACATGATTCCTAATTCTCCTAAAGTCCTTGTACCAACTTCACTTTGTTCCTGGAAGCGGTAACAGTAATAAACAAACCAAGCCTTTTCGCTTATTCAATAAATATAGCGAACAGTCGAATTTTATCAGCAGATCTCTGAGATAAGAACCCCGAATGCCAATTTATGTTTCAGATTTATCCAGTTCGAACGCTTCATGGAGGGTGCGCACCCCGAGTTCCAGGTATTTTTCATCCACAATGACGGAAATCTTGATTTCCGAGGTGGATATCATCTGGATATTGATCTGTTCCCGGGAAAGCGCCTTGAACATGTTGCTGGCGATGGCCGCATGGGAACGCATGCCCACGCCTACGAGAGCGATCTTTACGATCTTGTCATCCGCCTCCACTTCCCTCGCCCCCAGTTCTTCGGCGGTTTTCTGCAGAATTTCCAGCGCCTGGGGCAAGTCATTCCGATGCACAGTGAAGGTAAAATCCGTGGTTTCATCCTTGCCGATATTCTGTACGATCATGTCCACTTCGATATTGGCCTCCCCTATGGGCCCCAGGATCTGATAGGCCACTCCCGGATGGTCGGGCACGCCCCGGATAGTCAGTTTGGCTTCATCACGGCTGAACGCAATACCTGCAATTTTCGCCTTTTCCACGTCTTTTTCCTCCAGGGTTATGAGAGTCCCCTCCCCTTCTTCGAAGCTGGACAACACACGCAGGGGAACATTGTATTTCCCCGCAAATTCAACAGAGCGGATCTGCAGCACCTTGGAGCCGGAGCTGGCCAGTTCGAGCATTTCCTCGAAAGTGATGCGATCCAGCTTGCGGGCCTTGGGTTCTACGCGGGGATCGGTGGTATATACGCCATTCACGTCGGTGAAGATCTGGCACTCATCGGCATGCAAGGCCGCAGCCATGGCGACGGCTGTGGTATCCGACCCCCCCCGCCCCAGGGTGGTGATATTGCCGTCCTGGTCCGTCCCCTGAAACCCCGCCACCACCACAATACGGCCGGCCTCCAGATCAGCACGCACCCGGCTGCCATCGATGTCGACGATGCGCGCCTTGCTGTGTGCATTGTCGGTACGAATACACACCTGCCCGCCGGTATAGGAACGCGCTTCCACACCCAGTTGCTGCAACGCCATGGAAAGCAGGGAAATGGTCACCTGTTCCCCCGTGGACAGCAGCACATCCATTTCCCTGGCGCTGGGATGAGGAGTGATCTCCCGGGCAAGCCCGATCAAGCGATTGGTTTCACCCGACATGGCGGAAACCACCACGACGACCTGGTCACCCTGATCATGATAGCGCTTCACTTTTTCGGCGACGGCCCGTATCCGTTCGGTACTGCCCACGGAAGTGCCGCCGTATTTCTGTACGATCAATGCCATGACAATGTTTCCACTACGACAGGAGGCGTTCTTTGGCCCAGCTTTCCACAGAAGCCAGCGCCACAGGCAATGCTTCAGGTTTGGTGCCGCCGGCCTGGGCCATGTCCGGGCGCCCGCCGCCTTTTCCGCCGACTTGCTGGGCCACCATTTTCACCAGATCCCCGGCTTTTATTCTATCGGTCCTGTCTTTGGTTACACCGGCAACCAGGCTGACCTTGCCGTCATGCACGGCAGAGAGGACGATGACCGCAGAACCCAGCTTGTTTTTGAGTTGGTCCAGGGTTTCGCGCAGGGTTTTGACGTCCGCGCCTTCCAGACTCGCCGCCAACACCCGGGTATCGCCAATTTCCAGCGCCTGGCCCGCAAGGTCGGAGCCGGCTGCGGATGCCAGTTTCGCTTTCAATCGGGCGATTTCCTTTTCCTGCTGGCGGGATTTTTCCACCAGGGATTGCACTTTTTCTTCCATATCGTCCTGGCCGGATTTGACCAGGGAGGCGATCTGTTGCAAGCGTTCTTCCGCCTGCTCGACCCATTGCAGCGCCTGCTCGCCGGTAACGGCTTCTATGCGTCTTACTCCGGATGCAATGCCGCCTTCGCTGACGATCTTGAACAGGCCGATGTCCCCAACAGCCTTGACATGGGTTCCCCCGCATAGCTCGGTGGAAAAATCCCCCATGCGCAGCACCCGCACCTGGTCATCATATTTCTCCCCGAACAAGGCCATGGCGCCGGCTTGCTTGGCGTCTTCCAGGGCCATGATGCGCGTCTCGACCACATAGTTGTTGCGGATCTGTTCATTGACCAGGCGTTCGATGGCGCCGAGCTGCTCCCGGGAAAGCGGCTCAAAGTGGGCAAAATCGAAACGCAGCTTTTGCGCATCCACCAACGAGCCTTTTTGCTGTACATGCTCTCCCAGCACCTGCCGCAGGGCGGCATGGAGCAGATGGGTGGCGGAATGATTCAGGGCGATGCTGCGGCGGTTTTGCCTGTCCACTTCCGCCAGCACGGTATCGCCAACATGCAGTTCGCCGTGAACGAGCTTGCCGATATGCCCGAAAACCGAGCCGCCTTGTTTGCGCGTATCCTGCACTTCGAAATTCGTCTCTTCACCCATCACGGAAAGCTGGCCGCGATCACCGACCTGGCCGCCGGATTCGGCATAAAACGGCGTTTTGTCCAGCACCACCATGCCTTCCTCGCCCTGACGCAAGACATCCACGGATTCGCCATCACGGAACAGGCCGATAACAGTCGCCTCTTCGCGCAGCCGCTCATAGCCGGTAAAATCCGTCACCCCGTCCAGCGCCACCTGCGCCTGCTGCTCCACACCAAACTGGCTGGCGGCCCTGGCCCGCGCCCGCTGGGCCTCCATTTCCCGGTCGAAGCCCGCCGCGTCGATTTGCAGATTCCGTTCCCTGGCGATATCGGCGGTCAGATCCGCCGGAAAACCGTAGGTGTCATACAGTTTGAACACCAGCTCACCGGGAATCACGCCGTCGGATATGCCGGCAATGGCGTCTTCCAGGATTTTCATGCCCTGTTCGATGGTTTCGGCAAAGCGCTCTTCTTCCAGCTTGAGCACCCGCTTCACCATATCCCTGGCTTTGGCCAGCTCGGGATACGCCGCACCCATTTGTTCAACCAGGGCATCCACCAGCAGATGGAAAAAAGGTTGTTTCTGCCCGAGCTGATAGCCGTGGCGAATGGCGCGGCGAATGATGCGGCGCAATACATAGCCGCGGCCTTCGTTGGAGGGGGTTACGCCATCGACGATGAGAAAGGCGCAAGAGCGAATATGATCGGCAATCACACGCAGGGACTTGCTTTCCAGGTCTGATGTGCCGGTAACTTGCGCGGCGGCGCGGATCAGCGCCTGGAAAAGATCGATTTCGTAGTTGGAATGCACACCCTGCATCACCGCCGCCAGGCGCTCCAGCCCCATACCCGTATCCACGGAGGGCTTGGGCAGCGGCGTCATATTCCCTTCGGCATCCCGATTGTACTGCATGAACACCAGGTTCCAGATTTCTATGTAGCGGTCGCCATCCTCTTCCGGGGTGCCAGGGGGGCCGCCGGCCACATCTTCCCCGTGATCATAGAATATCTCGGTGCACGGTCCGCAGGGCCCGGTATCGCCCATGCTCCAGAAATTGTCGCTTTCGTACGGCTTGCCTCCGGGCTTGTCGCCAATGCGGGTGAAGCGGCTGGCGTCCACGCCAATTTCCTGCAGCCAGATGGCCGCCGCTTCCTCATCCTGGTCATACACGGTGATCCACAGCTTCTCCGGAGACAGGCCCATGGTATTGGTGAGAAATTCCCACGCAAACGCAATGGCTTCCCGCTTGAAATAGTCGCCAAAGCTGAAATTGCCCAACATTTCGAAAAAGGTATGATGCCGGGCGGTGTAACCAACATTTTCCAGATCATTGTGCTTGCCCCCGGCGCGAACGCAACGCTGGGACGAGGCAGCCCGGGTATAGGCGCGCTTTTCCTTGCCAAGAAACAGATCCTTGAACTGCACCATGCCCGCATTGGTAAACAGAAGCGTGGGGTCATTGGCCGGCACCAGGGAGCTGGACTCCACGATGGTATGCCCGTGATCGGCAAAATAGTCAAGAAATGCCTGTCGAATTTCAGCGCTCGTTTTCATCTGTTTCCGGTTGGAATTTGCAAGGCGGTAAATGGTATGCAGTCCGGGGCCTCTTGTCACCTTCAAATTGCCTGCAAAATGAGCGAAATCAAAGAAAAACGGCGGTTTTTCCTGGAACCGGAAGCTCAGCCGAACAAATATTCGTTGATCATCCAGGAGGGAAATCCACGGGAAGAAAGAAAACGGCCTCTTTTGGCCATTTCCTTGCGGTCGGCCGGAGAGTGGCTGCCGAATTTCCTTTCCGCCACGCCAAGCATGGTGGCGTACCAGTCCTCCTCGACAGCATCCAGGCAGGCGGCAATCCGTTCCTCGGCAACACCTCTTTCCAGCAGTTCGGCACGAATGCGCAGGGGGCCATAGCCCTTGTTGCGGCGGGAATAGACATACTGCTCGGCAAAGCGGGCGTCGCTCTGCAAGCCCTGTTGCCGCAACTCCCGCAATACCTGTTGTACCGCGGCGGAATCAAATCGGCGCAACAGCTTTCTTTCCAGTTCGAGCTGGCTGTGCTCCCGCATGGACAGCAGGTGCACGGCCGCATGCAGCGCCTGTTTCAGCGCCTCGGGGGTCAGCCTTTTTCCTCCGCGTTCGCCTTGTCCATATCCTGTATCGCTTCCTGGGCGTCCTTGTCGGGGAAAACTTCCGCCCGGATCCGGCTTTCGATATCAGCCGCAATTTCCGGGTGCTCCTTGAGGAACTTCCGCACATTGTCCTTGCCCTGGCCGATGCGATCCCCCTTGTAGGAATACCAAGCGCCGGATTTTTCCACGAAGCCGTGCTTCACTCCCAGGTCGATGATCTCGCCCTCCCTGGAGATGCCTTCTCCATAGAGAATCTGGAATTCCACCTGCTTGAACGGCGGCGCCACCTTGTTTTTCACCACTTTGACCCGGGTTTCATTGCCCACGACTTCATCACCGCGCTTGATGGCGCCGATGCGGCGGATATCCATGCGCACGGAGGAATAGAACTTGAGCGCATTGCCCCCGGTGGTGGTTTCCGGACTGCCGAACATGACGCCGATCTTCATGCGGATCTGGTTGATGAAGATGACGATACAGTTGGAGCGCTTGATATTGGCGGTGAGCTTGCGCAGGGCCTGGGACATGAGCCGCGCCTGCAGCCCCACATGGGAATCTCCCATGTCGCCTTCGATTTCCGCCTTGGGCGTCAGCGCCGCAACCGAGTCGATCACCACCACATCCACCGCCCCGGAGCGCACCAGCATGTCCGTGATTTCCAGCGCCTGCTCGCCGGTATCCGGCTGAGACACCAGCAATTCATCCATATCCACCCCCAGCTTTTCCGCATATTGAGGATCCAGGGCGTGTTCCGCATCCACGAACGCGCAGGTGCCGCCTTCTTTTTGGGCTTCAGCAACGATGTGCAGGGTGAGCGTGGTTTTGCCGGAAGATTCCGGGCCGTAGATTTCCACCACCCGGCCCTTGGGTACGCCGCCGATTCCCAGGGCGATGTCCAGCCCCAGAGAGCCTGTGGATATGGCTTCTACATTCCCAATGGCCGTTCCATCGCCCATGCGCATGACGGAACCTTTGCCAAACTGCTTCTCGATCTGGCCCAATGCAGCCGCCAGTGCTTTTTTCCGATTCTCATCCATTTCATTTCACCTGTGCAATTGCCATGTGGATAACGGCATTTTTCAATACTTGCCTGCAAGTGTAGTTTGTTCTCTGTTTGTTTTCCAGTATTTTTTGCTTCCGAAACCCGCCGGAAAGCCTCAAGACAGCGGCCAGGTTTCCACAACCTCATACCAGGGCGGCTCACCGCCGGGGCGCGATTCCACAAGAACAAAATGATCGACCGGCCAGACCACGGGTTGCGCCAATACCTGGGCCATGCCCGGCGTGGTCTTGCGCAACAGGGTGACATGGGGACGGTAGGCGCGCTTTTCCGGTTTGCAGCCACATTTGCGCAGATGTTGCCCCAGGGCCTGCACCAGTTGCAGCAGCTCTTGCGGGATTTTCTCCGGGCCTGCCCAGGCAATGCGCGGTTTTGGCCAGAAATCCAGACGGGTGATTTCCAGCACGAAGGGAAGCGCCTGAACCGCACTGGCTGCATCAAGAACACAATGCTGCCGATTGGCGGGAACAACGCCAAGAAATTGCAAGGTGACATGCAAATCCATGGGGTGCACCCAGTTGCCCTGGATCTGGGGCAGCCGGGTCTGCAGATCCACCAGGCGGCTGCGCACCTCCGGATCCGGCCACAGGGCGAAGAACAGGCGTTTATTTCCTGACACAGAACGCGCCCAGTTGTTCCAGGGCATGGATCACCGCCTGGCGCCTGACCTGTTGCCGGTCACCGGCAAACCAATACCGCCGGGCAACGGCGCGCTCCCTGTCCGCCCACGCCATCCACACGGTTCCCACGGGTTTGTGCTGCGAGCCGCCCCCCGGCCCGGCAATGCCACTGACGGCCACACTGACATCCGCACTGCTGTGCGCCAGGGCGCCCCGGGCCATCTGCAGCACGACCTGCTCGCTTACCGCACCAAAATACTCCAGGGTATCGGCCCGTACGTCCAGCATACCCATCTTCGACTGGTTGCTGTAGGTGACAAACCCCCCCTCGAACCAGGCGCTGGATCCGGCAACATCCGTCATCACCTTGGCAATCCAGCCACCGGTACAGGATTCCGCTGCCGTCATGGTCAGCCGCTTCCAGGACAACAGACGGCCGGTTTCCTGGGCCAGCTGTTCCAACCGTTCATCTTGCATTAGAATTCACCCAGTTCCCGCAAATCAACGCTGCACTATATTATGAATGACCAAGGCATATTGCTAGAGCGTAAACCTTCTCCAATGAAACTGGAAGTCATGGGCGTGGAAAGCTGGGGCGTGTGGAAAAAAGAAAAATCCACCTTCCCCTGGACCTATCATCAGCAAGAAACCTGCTACATCACCCGGGGACGCTTCATCGTGACCCCGGAAGGCGGCGAACCCATGGAGTTTCGGCGCGGCGATCTCATTACTTTTCCCGCCGGCATGAAATGCACCTGGGAGATTCTCGAAGACGTAGAAAAGTATTACGACTTCCAGTAAAAGCCCTCCGGGTCAGCCACCACCCCTCCTGCCGGGGCGGGACAGCTTGAGGAAATCCCGCACAAGTCATGATCCCGCGCAAACGCCCTGGCATTGCCAGTGTGCCGCATCAAAACAGAAAGACTCTTTCAGCGCTTCCTCAACCCGGATATTTCAGCCGGTTGCCAAAAAACAAAGATATGCGATTGTTACTTATGGACATCATCGTTGGAATATTGGCAAAGCACAAAGTGCAACCGGCTCACGGCTTGCGTCCAGCCCCGCACTGATCTTGCCATCCGGAGACGGTATTTCCCCAATCATCAACAGCTTGGGCTACTGATTCCATCGGAAATCCGCCTCTGAACAACAATCCCGGCACCATCATCGGACGCCGGAGTGAAACATCCGGGTTAAGTTCTTTACCGTACAGCCGATTACTTTCGTAACTCAAACTTCAACCAAGTTTACGACAGGATCGGTAACGGTATTTCTATGTCCATGGACCTTTCAGAATTTCTCGATGTGTTCCTCGAAGAGTGTTTCGAGGGGCTGGAAGCCATGGAGTCAGGGCTGCTGCATCTGGATGCGGGTACGGATCTCGAGGAAATCAATACCATCTTCCGCGCCGCCCACTCCATCAAGGGGGGCAGCGCCGCCTTTGGCTTCAACCACATCTCCGAGTTTACCCATGTAATGGAGACCCTGCTGGATGAGCTGCGCAACGGCGCCCGGCAGGTAGATGAAAAAATCGTGGATCTGCTTCTGGCCTCCGTGGATATTCTGCGTGAAATGGTGGACGGGCTGAAGGATGAAAGCACGCCTGATGAAGCCCGCGTAGCCGAACTGAAAAATGCATTGGAAGCCGCGCTGGAAAACACCCCGGAAGCAACCACAAAAGAAACGCCGGCAACGGAAACCACTGATGCCCCGGCAACAGGGGAAGCCAGGCTGTGGCAGATTCATTTTACTCCATGTCCGGATCTGTTCCGCGAAGGCAATGACCCCCTGCGTATCTTTGAGGCGCTGGAAGAGCTGGGCGCACTGCGAGTAGAAACGGATCTTTCCACCCTGCCTCCCCTGTCAGATCTGGAACCTTCCACCTGCTATCTGCGCTGGAACGCAACCCTGGAAAGCCCGGCTTCCGAAGAACAGATTCACGAAGCATTCAGTTGGGTGGAAGGCAACTGCGACCTGAAGATCACCCGCATCGAGCACAAGGAAGCGCCGCCCCCGGCAATCGAGGCAAAAACAGCAGATCAGCCGGCAGCAAAAGCTCCTGCCCCTGCCGCGGCGCCTGTGGCGGCGGCGAAACCGGCCCGCTCTTCCTCCAGCAGGGAAAGCAGCTCCATTCGCGTAGCCATTGAAAAAGTGGATCTATTGATCAACCTCATGGGCGAACTGGTGATCACCCAGTCCATGCTCAATCAGGTGGGGCTGGATCTGGCCCAGGAAGGCGGGCAAAAAGCGGAAGCGTTGCTCAACGGTCTGGCGCAGCTGGAACGCAACACCCGCGAATTGCAGGAAAACATGCTGCAGATTCGCATGTTGCCCATCAGCGTGGCCTTCAACCGCTTCCCGCGCCTGGTGCGCGACCTGTGCGGAAAAATGGGCAAGAAGGTGGATCTGGTGCTCAGCGGCGAACAAACCGAGGTGGACAAGACGGTGCTGGAAAAGATCGGCGATCCCCTGGTGCATCTGGTGCGCAACTCCCTGGATCACGGCCTGGAAACACCCGAAGTACGCGCCGCAAATGGCAAGCCGGAGCAAGGGCGGCTGGAACTTAGCGCACAACACGAAAGCGGCAATATCGTCATCCGCATTAGCGACGATGGCGCCGGACTGGATCGGGAGAAAATCCTGAAAAAAGCCATCCAGCAAGGGCTGGTAAGCGACAAGGAAGAATTGTCTGAGGAACGCATCGACAACCTCATCTTCCAGCCCGGGTTTTCCACGGCGGAAAAAGTCAGCGATCTGTCTGGCCGCGGCGTGGGCATGGATGTGGTGAAACGCAATATCGGCGACCTGGGCGGCACCGTCAGCATTCAGTCCCGCCAGGGCAAGGGCAGCACTGTAGTGATCCGTCTGCCCCTCACCCTGGCGATTCTCGATGGCCAGCTCGCCAGTATTGGTGAAGACACCTACATCCTGCCCCTCATTTCCATTATCGAATCGCTGCAAATCCGTCCGGAAAACCTCAAGAATGTCACCGGTTCGACAGAGCTGTACCGCTTCCGTGACGAATACATTCCCGTCATACGACTCAACCGGTTGCTTGGCAACCAGTGCGGCACCGACAGCCTGGAGCAGGGACTGCTGGTGGTGGTGGAATCGGAAGGACAACACGCCGGTTTGTTCGTGGACAGGCTGCAAGGACAACAACAGGTGGTAATCAAAAGCCTGGAAACCAACTTTCAGCAGCTCGACGGCGTATCCGGCGCAACCATCCTGGGTGACGGCAGGGTCGCCCTGATCCTGGACATTCCCGGGCTGGTGCAGCTTTTCCACAAAACCAGAACCAACAACCCGGCACCAGCACTGGCTGCCGCTTCATGACCGAGGTTGAAAGATCCATGAACACTAACGCAGCACAAAAAATTGATATCGATCTGCAATCCGAGGAAGGCGTGGATCAATATCTCACCTTCTGCCTGGCCGGAGAGGAATACGGCATCAACATTCTCAAAGTCCAGGAAATCCGAGGCTGGAGTGAAGTGACGCCCATGCCCAACACGCCGGATTCCATTCTCGGCGTAATCAACCTTCGCGGCACCGTAGTGCCCATCGTTGAACTGCGCAGTCACTTCAACCTGCCCGAGGCATCTCCCGGCCCCACTACGGTAATCATCGTGGTCAAGGCAGTGGAAGCCAACGGCAACCAGCGCACCATGGGCATGGTGGTGGATGCGGTATCCGAAGTACACAACATCGCCACCGAGGAAATCCAGCCGGCGCCACAAATCGGCGATGCAGAAGATCAGCGCGCCATCGCCGGGCTGGCAACCATGGAACAACATATGATCATCCTCCTCGACGTGGATGACCTGATGATAAACGGCGTACTCGGCCTGCTCGGCAACGAACCCGGCGCCTGATCAAGAAACCATTTCGCTCGACGGAGAACAGCAGCATGAAAATCAATGAGCCAGTAACAGACAAAGAAATCGTAATGGAAGACGGGCAGTTCATCGTCTCCACCACCGACCTCAAGGGCATCATCACTTCCATCAACCGTGATTTCATAAAAATCAGCGGCTTCACCTCCGAAGAGCTGATCGGCAGAAACCACAACATGGTTCGCCATCCCGACATGCCACCGGAAGCCTTCGAGGACTTGTGGCGCACCATCAAGGCGGACAAGCCCTGGATCGGAATGGTGAAGAACCGTTGCAAGAATGGCGACTACTACTGGGTCAAGGCCAATGTCACCCCCTTGCGCGAACACGGGCGCACCACCGGCTTCATGTCGGTACGCACCAAACCCACGCGCCAGGAAATCGAACAGGCCGATGCCCTGTACAAGAAAATACGCGCCGGTGAAGCCACCTTGCAACCATCACGTTTCACGCGAGTCATGCGATACCTGGGCAATCTGGGAGTATCCAGGTACCTGACTTTGCTGCAAGTAGCGTCGGTATCCGCCATGGCGGGAATTGCCTGGCTGGACCGCCAGGGTACCGACCTTTCTATCGTAATCACGGCTTTTGCCGTTATTACAATCCTCATCTCCCTTGCCATCCATGCGCTCAAGCAATACACCCAGCGCCCCATGAAGCAGGCCATCGCCGCCATGCAGCAAATCGCCAACGGCGACTACTTCCAGTGGGTGGAAACAAACCGGGATGATGATCTGGGCCGCTTATTGCAAAACATCCAGTCCACCCAGATTCGCCTCGGCTATGAAGTGAATGAAATACGGCAACAGGCAAATGAGTTGAGCCGCGTACAAGAGGCGTTGGAAAGCGTAAACGCCAATGTAATGATTGCCGATCAGGACCTCAACATCATCTACATGAACAAGGCAGTGAAGGAGATGATGCAAGACGCCGAAGACGACATCCGTCAGGAACTGCCGGATTTCAGCAGCGACAAGCTCCTGGGCGCCAACATCGACATGTTCCACAAGAACCCCTCCCATCAGCGCGAGGTGCTGGAAAAGCTGCAGAACACCTTCACTGCCGACATCAAGTTGGGCGGGCACTCCATGCGCCTTATCGCCAACCCCATTCTCAATGAACAAGGAGAGCGGCTGGGCACCGTGGTGGAATGGATGGATCGCACCAACGAAGTGGCCATTGAACAGGAGATCCAGGGCATCGTGGACAACGCCCTCATGGGCAACCTCAGCGAGCGGGTATCCCTGTCCGGAAAAGAAGGTTTCTTCAAGAGCCTGAGCCGGGGCGTAAACGACCTGATGCAGGTACTGGAGCAGGTAATCGACGATACATCCCAAGTGCTCAGCGCCCTGGCCAAAGGCGAACTGAACAAAACCATAGATACCGATTATGAAGGCGCCTTTGCCCGCCTCAAAGACGACGTAAACGCCACCATTGCCAATCTGACCCGAGTGATTGGCAGCATCCGCCACAGCGCCGATGCGGTGGAACATGCCTCACAGGAAATCGCCGAAGGCAATACCGATCTGGCGCGCCGCACCGAGTTGCAGGCCTCCAACCTGGAAGAAACCGCTTCCAGCATGGAAGAGATCACTTCCACGGTGCGGCAGAACGCCGACAACTCGCGCAAGGCCAGCGACCTGGCGGCGGTCACCCTGGATCAGGCGGTAAATGGCGGCGAAGTGGTGACCAACACCATTACCGCCATGGAGAAAATCACACACTCCAGCAAAAAGATCGCTGCCATCATCAGCGTCATCGATGACATTGCCTTCCAGACCAATCTACTGGCGCTGAACGCTGCCGTGGAGGCGGCCCGCGCCGGAGAGCAAGGCCGCGGATTCGCTGTAGTAGCCACCGAAGTGCGTAATCTGGCGCAACGCAGCGCCACTGCCGCCAAGGAAATCAAGGAACTCATTGAAGACAGCGTGAACAAGGTGGAAGAAGGCTCGGAACTGGTGGATCAATCCGGGAAGACCCTGGAAGAAATCGTCACCTCAGTGAAAAAAGTCAGCGATTTTATCACCGAGATTGCCGCCGCCAGCTCGGAGCAATATGCCGGCATAGACCAGGTAAACCAGGCCGTATCGCAAATGGATGAAGTGACCCAGCAGAATGCCGCGTTGGTCGAAGAAGCCGCGCAAACCAGCCAAATGATGGACGAACAGGCCAAGGAGCTGGGCGAGCTGATCTCCTTCTTCAAGACGGAAGGCGCCACTGGAGAAACCTGGGATCAGGTAGAGCGACGCTCCAGCGACCGGCCCTGGTCTGACGCCAACAGCGCCTCTGCCGTGGATTTTGCCGCCGCCCGCGCCAAACACAAACAATGGAAATCCCGTCTGCGCGCCTTCCTCGACGGCAAAGAGTCCTTGAGCGTAGAGGAAGCCAGCTCCCATCATGACTGCAAGCTGGGGCAATGGCTGCATGGCGCAGGCATGCGCGAATACGGCAGCATGAACAAAATGCAGGAGCTGGAAAAAGCCCATGTGGACTTCCACTCGGTGGCCAAGCAGGTAATCAAGGCCAAGCAATCCGGAGACAATGCCGGGGCGGAAACCCTGTACGGTCGCGTGGAAAAAGGCTCGGATCGCATTATCACCTTGCTGGAGCAACTGGAACGGGAAATCGGCGCCGGCAGCCCGGCTTCCAGCCTTCCCGCAGCAGCAGGTAACAGCGCCCCGTCCAGGCCAAGGCTGCAAGCCGTTGGCGCAGAAGACGTATGGGACGAGTTCTGATCATGAGCGCCCGGCAAATAAGTCTTGCCTCCCATCTGGACATGGATGCATTGCCGGCGCTGACCCAGGCGCTGCGCGATGCCCTGGCGGAGAAAGCCCCGCTATCCCTGGACGGATCCCAGGTGCAGCGCATCGACGGCGCTTCACTGCAACTGCTTCTGGCCGCCGCCCGTTCCGCGCAGCAGGAAGGCATTCCACTCGATTGGCATCAGCCTTCCCCTGCCCTGAGCAAGGCGGCGGCAACCCTGGGATTGAACAACGATCTGGCACTGGAGGCCAATGAAACATGAACCGCTTGGCACAAAAAGCCCTGCGTCAGGGATTTGAATTTACCGACCAGGATTTCTCCCGTCTTCGGGAGTTGGTTTATCAACACACCGGAATCCGCATGGCGGACAACCGACGCGACCTGATCTATGGCCGTCTGTCACGACGATTGCGGGCGCTGGGCATGCATAGCTTTCGCGCATATTGCGAACTCATCGAGGATGGCCACGAAGAAGAGCTGGAAGCCTTTACCAACGCCGTGACCACCAATCTGACGGCCTTTTTCCGGGAAGCGCATCACTTTGATTATCTGGCCAGCACCGCATTGCCGGAATTGATGGCGCGTAAACAAGCGAATCAACGTATAAGAATCTGGTCGGCAGGTTGCTCCACAGGAGAAGAACCCTATACCCTGGCCATGATATTGCTGGAAAACATTCCTGACATACACAACTGGGATGTGCGCATCCTCGCCACCGATCTTGATTCCGAAGTGCTGGCGAAAGCAAGCGCAGGCATTTATGAGCAGCAAAATATTCAACGGGTTCTGGGCGAGCGCCTGAAACGCTGGTTCCGCAAGGGAACCGGCGCCCACAAGGGAAAAGCAAAAGTACTCCCGCAACTGCAGGAACTGATTTCATTCAGGAAGCTCAACCTGATGGAAAGCTGGCCAATGAAAGGGCCGTTCGACATCATCTTCTGCCGCAATGTGCTGATCTATTTTGACAAGCCCACACAGAAAAAACTGTTTGACCGCTTCGCCAACATCCTGGATCCAAAAGGGCATCTTTTCATCGGCCATTCCGAAAGTCCCCTGGATCTGACAGACCGTTTCACCCTCATCGGCCAGTCAATCTACCAGCGGAGCAAATAATGAAAAACACGGGAGGAACACTCAGGCCATGAGCATACGCGTTCTCGTCATCGATGATTCCGCGCTGGTGCGCAGTCTGTTGACGCGCATCCTGGAAAAAGACCCGCAAATCCAGGTAGTCGGTTCAGCAGCCGATCCCTACATCGCCCGGGAAAAGATCAAGCAACTGCGCCCCGATGTGCTTACCCTGGATGTGGAAATGCCGAAAATGGACGGCATCACCTTCCTGCAGAATCTCATGCGTCTGCATCCCATGCCCGTGGTAATGGTTTCCTCCTACACGGAAAAAGGCGCGGAAATCACCCTGCGGGCGCTGGAACTGGGCGCTATCGATTTTGTCAGCAAGCCGCAGGGAGAACTCAGCGGTTCGCTGGAGATGGTGGGCGAAGAAATCATCCAGAAAGTGAAAACCGCCAGCCGGGCCAACATTCATGCTGCCGGGCGCACTCGCCCCTCCACACCGCTGTCCGTGGAGGAAAAACAAAGCGTGGATTCCATTCTTCCCGGCGGCAAGAAGCAACGCCCCAACAGCGCCCTGCCGCCCCTCATCGCCATTGGCGCATCAACCGGCGGCACGGAGGCAATCAAGGACGTGCTTCTGGGATTGCCGGAAAAGATGCCGGCCATTGTCATCACCCAACATATCCCTCCCGGTTTCAGCACCGCTTTCGCCAAACGCATGGATCGATTGGCAGCGCTGAAAGTGCATGAAGCCGAAGATGCCCAGCCCATCGCACCCGGTAATGTCTATATTGCCCCGGGCGCACAGCATCTGCTGGTAACACTGGACAACAAGGGATACCGCTGCAAACTCAATGACGGCCCGCGGGTCAATCGCCACAAACCCTCCGTGGACGTCCTGTTTCGTTCGGTAGCACAAACTGCCGGGAGAAACGCCACCGGCGTAATTCTCACCGGCATGGGGGATGACGGCGCCCGATCCTTGCTGGAAATGCGCGAGGCGGGAGCCAGAACCATTGCCCAGGACGAGGAAAGCAGCGTGGTATGGGGCATGCCCGGTTCCGCAATCAAGCGGGGCGCGGCAGAGCAGATCCTGCCCCTGGAAAAAATCCCTGCCGCACTGATCTACCTGCTTGCCGGCAAGGGAAAAACCCTTCACAACACCAACCGCCTGCGGCAACGACAAATGGCTGCGGCAGCTTCTTTTTCATAACCAACACTCAGGAGAACGATATGAATATCATGGTAGTAGACGACAGCCTCGCAATGCGACTAATCGTCATGAAAACCTTACGCGAAGCCGGCTACGACGGTCACGACATCACTCAGGCGGCGGATGGCGCAAAAGCGCTGGAGGCCATCAAGAAAGAGGAGCCGGATCTGGTTCTTTGCGACTGGAACATGCCCAATATGACCGGGCCGGAGCTGCTGGAAACCCTCAAGGATGAAGGCTACAACCTCAAGTTTGGCTTCGTAACCACCGAGGCTTCCGAAGAAATGCGCGCCAAAGCCAGCGAACTGGGCGCACGTTTCCTCATCGCCAAACCCTTTACTCCGGAATCCTTCAAGGAAAAACTGGATCCCTACCTGAATTAAGGAGCCAACACCATGTCCAGCATCCCACTACCCAAACCCGTCGAACTGCAGCAAATACTCGCCATGATGTATGGCAGCGACCTCAAGGCGGAACCTGGCAACCCGGTTCCCACCACACCAGGCAGTAAATCCCTGGTTGCGCTCTATGTAGATGACGACGACGCCCCTGTTGCAACCTGCGCGGTAGACTATCCATTTACCGCCTACGCCGGCGCCTCCCTGACCCGGATCCCCCTGGGAACGGCCAAGGAGTGTGCGCAAGACGGTGATTTTTCCGAGATCATGGTTGGCAACGTGCATGAAATCATGAACATCTGCTCCCGCCTCTTGATGAACAGCGACAGCCCGCATCTGCGGTTGCAGACCCTGTATGCATCCCCGGATGAAATACCGGAAAATGTACAGGAACTGATGCAGAAACCAGCCGCCAGCGCTGATTTCAGCGTCACTATCGCGGATTACGGCGACGGGGGCATGTCATTCCTGTCTCTGGTTGCGTAAGAAAGAAGGCGGATACCGGAACCGCGGGATCAGAGGCTGATCCCGCCCTGCCCCGGATGCTTCATCCGGCCACCGGAAAATAAAGACAAGCGCAAAAGTGTAAGCGGAGCAAGGCTTGCGTCCGCCCCCACACTGCTCTTGCCGCCCGGAGAGGGCATTTCCATCAATAGCACAGGCTATTGGTTCGGCCGGAAATCCGCCTCTGAATGAACCTCGGCCCGAATACCGGATTCCTGAGTGAAACCCCCGGCTACAGCACGGCCTTGGGATAGGAACCCAGCACCTTGTACATTCCGGCCTGCTTTTCCAGCGCAGCCAGGGCCTGGGCGACATGGGCTTCATCCTTGTGGCCGTCCACGTCGATGAAGAACACATAATCCCATACCCCCCGGCGGGAAGGGCGGGACTCGATGCGGGTCATGCTCACGCCATGCTCCGCCAGAGGCTCCAGCAGGCGATGCAGGCCACCCGCTTCATTCTTGGTGGAAATAAGCAGACTGGTCTTGTCCTCACCGGAAGGCGGCACATCCTGCCTGCCGATAATAAGAAAACGGGTGGTGTTGCCCGGTTCATCCTCGATGTTGTGCGCCAACACGCCCAGATTGTAGATCTCCCCGGCGGTTTCGCTGGCGATGGCCGCGGCATGGGCGTCTTCCCTCGCCATGGCTGCGGCCTCGGCATTGCTGCCCACGGCAATACGCTCCACATTCGGCAGGTGCCGATCCAGCCAGCCCCGGCACTGGGCCAGGGATTGCTGATGGGAATACAGTTTCTCGATCTCGCCCAAAGACCCGGCATTGGAGAGCAGGTTGTGATGGATGCGCAGGGTCACTTCCCCGCAGATGCGCAGGGGCGAGCTGAAGAACATGTCCAGGGTATGGCTGATCACCCCTTCGGAAGAGTTCTCCACCGGCACCACGCCATACTGGCAGTTGCCTGCTTCCACCTCCTGAAATACGTCGGAAATGGAACCCAGCGGCGTGGTGGCGACAGAATGCCCGAAGTGCTTCAGCGCCGCCGCCTGGGTAAATGTGCCTTCCGGGCCGAGGAAAGCAATATTCAGGGGGTATTCCAGGGCCAGGCAGGCGGACATGATTTCCCGGAACAATCTCGCCATTTCTTCCGCATCCAGGGGGCCTTCATTGCGCTCCTTGACCATGCGCAACACCTGGGCTTCGCGCTCGGGCCGGTAGAAAACCGTCTCGCCGCTGCTCTGTTGCTTGATATGGGCGACTTCCGCCGCTGCCGCCGCACGGGCATTGATGAGGTGCTGGAGCTGTGCATCAATGGCGTCAATGCGTTCGCGGATGGCCTTGAGTTGTTCCGTTTCGTTCATGGCTTCAGCAGCTCAGGCAACGCACCGACAGCACCCCTTCTACAGCGGCAATCCTGTTCACTACCGAAGCATCGGGCTGCGCTTCCAGGTCAATGAGGGTGACCGCGATATCCCCCCGGGACTTGTTCAACATGTCCACGATATTCAGGCCCGCCTCGGCCAGATCCGTCGAAATCTGCCCCAGCATGTTGGGCACATTGCTGTTCACCACCACCAGGCGCGGATTGTCGCCGCGGGGCATCTGGATCTCGGGGAAATTCACGGCGTTGGTGATATTGCCATCTTCCAGCCAGCTGCGCACCTCGTCCACCACCATGATGGCGCAGTTTTCCTCCGCCTCGCGGGTGGAAGCGCCCAGATGCGGCAAGGTGATGCAGCGTGGATGATCCTTGAGCAGGTTGCTGGGGAAATCGCAAACATAACCATACAGATGCCCCTCATCCAGGGCCTGAACCACGGCTTCATCATCAACGATGCCGTTGCGGGCGAAGTTGAGCACAATAGCGTCTTTCGGCATCAGCTTGATCCGCTCTTCGTTGATCATGCTGGCCGTTGCATCATTGAGGGGCACATGGAAGGTGACGAAATCCGACCGGGACAACAGATCGTCGATGGATAGGGCCTGTTCCACGTCGGCCTTGAGCTTCCAGGCGGACTTGACGGTGATGGACGGATCGAAGCCCACCACCTTCATCCCCAGATCATGGGCGGCATTGCAGATCTTCACGCCGATGGCGCCCAGGCCAACCACGCCCAGGGTGCGGCCCGGCAGCTCGAAACCCACGAAATGCTTCTTGCCCGCTTCCACGGCTTTACCGATCTGCGCATCATCGCCTGTCAGCCCGGTGGCAAACTTCCACGCCGGTCCGATATTGCGCGCCGCCATCAACATGCCGGCGATCACCAGCTCCTTGACCGCATTGGCGTTGGCCCCCGGCGCGTTGAACACGGGAATGCCCTTCTCCGTCATTTTATCCACGGGAATATTGTTCACCCCCGCCCCGGCGCGGCCAATGGCCTGCACGGTTTCGGGAATCTCCATGTCATGCATTTTGAACGAGCGCAGCAAAATGGCGTCGGGGTGGGTAATCTCCGAAGCAACCTCATAGGTCTCGCGAGGCAGCCTGTCCAGGCCGGCGGCGGATATGTTGTTCAGGGTAAGAATCTTGTACATCTTGTTGAACCTTTTGGTTGAGAGTGCAGGAGCGCCCCGTGGGCGCGATCAGCAGCGGCATCGCGGCCATGGGCCGCTCCTACAGATCAGGCGTTGGCCTTTTCGAAATCCTCCATGAAGGCGATGAGCGCCTGCACCCCCGCCTCGGGCATGGCATTGTAAATGCTGGCGCGCATGCCGCCTACGGAGCGATGTCCCTTGAGGGTCTTCAACCCCGCCTGGGCCGCTTCTTCGACAAACTTGGCGTCCAGGCCCGCATCCGCCAGGGTAAAAGGCACGTTCATCCGGGAACGGCATGCGGGATCCACGGGATTGGCATAAAAGTCCAGATCATCAATGGCTGCATACAAAGCTGCCGCCTTGCGTTCGTTGACGATGGCCATGGCCTCCAGCCCGCCATTGCTTTTCAGCCACTGGAACACCAGCCCCGCCAGATACCAGGCATAGGTGGGGGGCGTGTTGTACATGGAATCCGCATCGGCATGGATCTTGTAGTTCATCATGGCCGGGCAGGACTGCGGCGCATGGCCGATGAGATCCTCGCGAATGATGACCAGGGTCAGGCCTGCCGGACCGATATTCTTCTGCGCGCCGGCATAGATGATGCCGAACCTGGATACGTCCATGGGGCGCGACAGGATAATGGAAGACATGTCCGCCACCAGGGGAATATCGCCCGTATCCGGAACATAGGGGAATGCCACGCCCTGGATGGTCTCATTGGGCGTGTAGTGCACATAGGCCGCGTCCGTGGAGAATCTGAGCGCCTCTTCCGCAGGCGCCCTGAAATCGGACGATGTGTCGGCAATGACATTTACCTCGCCGTAGCGTCTGGCTTCGGCAATGGCCTTTTTCGACCAGGAGCCGGTGTTGATATAGTCCGCCTTGCCGGTGCGGCCCATGAGATTCAGGGGCACCATGGCGAACTGGCTGGAGGCGCCGCCCTGCAGAAACAGCACCTTGTAGTTCTCGGGAATCGCCATTATCTCGCGCAGATCGGTCTCCGCCTGTTCGGCGATACTCATGAACTCCTTGCCGCGATGGCTCATTTCCATCACCGACATGCCGGCGCCATGCCAGTCCAGCAGCTCTTCCTGTGCCTGTTTCAATACCGCTTCGGGCAGCGTGGCGGGGCCGGCGCTGAAATTATAGATTCGTGACATTTCGGGTTCCTGTTCAGGGTTACTGCAAAAAAATTCTGGTCTGGTAGCAAGCGCGGGTCGGAGAGGCTACGATGATTCGCTGTTTTCCCCGCCTTCCTCATCGCCTTCGAGCATTTCGACCCGGGCAATACCGATGAGTTTTTCCTTCTTGCTCAGGGCGATCATCTTCACGCCCTGGGTATTGCGCCCCATACGCGATACATCGCTGACACGGGTGCGCACCAGGGTGCCGCCGTCGGTGATGAGCATGATTTCGTCGTCTTCATCCACCAAAATGGCGCCGATCTGCTGGCCGTTACGCTCGGATGTCTGGATGGAAATCATTCCCTTGCCGCCACGCCCCTTGACCGGAAACTGGGCAATGTCCGTGCGCTTGCCGTAGCCGTTTTCACACACGGTCAGCACATCGCCCTGGGTGGCGACCACCAGGGAAATCACTCGCTGGCCTTCATCCAGGCGAATGCCGCGCACGCCGGCGGCGGTGCGCCCCATGGCGCGCACGGCGCTTTCGTTGAAGCGCACCGCCTTGCCGGCGCTGCTGAAGAGCATGATGTCCTGACCGCCATCGGTGATATCCACGCCGATGAGCTGATCCCCATCATGCAGATCCACGGCGATAATGCCGCTGGCCCGGGGACGGGAAAAATCCGTCAGAGGCGTTTTCTTTACCGTGCCATTGGCCGTGGCCATGAAGATATAGCGGTCTTCGGCATATTCCCGGATCGGCAGCACCGCGTTGATGCGCTCACCGTCTTCCAGGGGCAGCAGGTTGACCATGGGCTTGCCCCGGGCATTGCGCCCCGCCTGGGGCAGTTCATAGACCTTGAGCCAATAGACCTTGCCGGCGCTGGAGAAACACAGGATGGTGTCATGGGTGCTGGCGACGAACAGCTTGTCCACGAAATCCTCATCCTTGGTGGTGGTGGCGGTCTTGCCCCGCCCGCCCCGGCGCTGGGCCTGGTAGGTGTCCAGGGACTGGGCCTTGGCGTAACCCTGGTGAGACAGGGTGACCACCACGTCTTCCTCGGTGATCAGGTCTTCCAGGGTCAGATCCAGGCGATCCGCGACAATCTCGGTGCGGCGCTCGTCGCCAAACTGTTCCTTGATCGCCAGCAGTTCCTCCTTGATGACATTCATCAGGCGCTCGGAGCTGGAGAGTATATCCAGCAGATCGGCGATCCGGTCCAGCAACTCCTGGAACTCGGCAATGATCTTGTCCTGCTCCAGCCCGGTGAGCTTTTGCAGGCGCAGATCCAGGATCGCCTGGGCCTGGGTTTCCGTGAGGCGGTAGCCGGCTGCGGTGAGGCCAAAGCCTTCGCCAAGGTCATCCGGGCGGGAAGCGTCAGCCCCGGCGCGCGAAAGCATGTCCTCCAGCGCGCCGGACTGCCAGGTGCGGGCGCAGAGCTCCTTCTTCGCCGTGGCCGGATTGGGTGCGGCCTTGATCAGGGCGATGACCTCGTCGATATTCGCCAGGGCAACCGCCAGACCTTCGAGCAGGTGGGCGCGGGCGCGGGCCTTGCGCAGGTCGAAGATGGTGCGCCGGGTAACCACTTCCCGGCGGTGACGAATGAAATATTCCAGCAGTTGCTTGAGATTGAGGGTGCGGGGCTGGGAATCCACCAGGGCCACCACATTGATGCCGAACACGCTCTGCATCTGGGTGTGCTTGAACAGGTTGTTGAGCACCACCTCGCCCACTTCGCCCTTGCGCAATTCAATGACCATGCGCATGCCGTCCTTGTCGGACTCGTCGCGCATTTCGGTAATGCCCTCGATCTTCTTGTCCTTGACCAGCTCGGCGATCTTTTCCATGAGCCGCGCCTTGTTCACCTGATAGGGCAGCTCGGTGACCACGATGCGCTGCTTGCCGTTGTCCATTTCCTCGAAATGGGTGCGGGCGCGCACATAGATCTTGCCCCGGCCGCTGCGGTAGGCTTCCCGAATACCCTTGGCGCCGTTGATAATGCCCGCCGTGGGAAAATCCGGCCCCGGCACAAAGGCCATGAGCGCATCTATGGAGATCTGCGGCTGGTCGATGACCGCCACACAGGCATTGATCACTTCGGTGAGATTGTGGGGCGGAATATTGGTCGCCATGCCCACGGCAATGCCCGAAGAACCGTTCACCAGCAGATTGGGCACCTTGGCCGGCAGCACCGTGGGTTCGGTTTCGGATTCGTCGTAGTTGGGAATGAAATCGACGGTTTCCTTGTCGATATCCGCCAGCAGCTCATGGGCGATCTTGGCCATGCGCACTTCGGTATACCGCATGGCGGCGGGGGAATCGCCATCCACGGAACCGAAGTTGCCCTGGCCATCCACCAGCATGTAACGCAGGGAAAACGGCTGGGCCATGCGCACGATGGTGTCATACACTGCGGTATCGCCATGGGGATGGTATTTACCGATGACATCGCCCACCACCCGGGCGGACTTCTTGTAGGGCTTGTTCCAGTCGTTGCCCAGCACGCTCATGGCGTATAGCACCCGCCGGTGCACGGGCTTCAGACCGTCTCTGACATCCGGCAAGGCCCGGCCCACGATGACGCTCATGGCGTAATCGAGGTAGGAGTGCTGCATCTCGTCTTCGAGGTTGACCGGGAGGACTTCCTTGGCAAAATCAGTCATGTATGAATCGGTCCGAATGGCATAGAACAATTAGGAGCGGGATTTTACCATAAATCCACCCTTGGGGTGCAGGGCGCGCCCCAATCCCCCTGAACCGCATTTACGGCCCGCAGAAGGAATCAGGCCATGTGTCGAGCCAGCTTTTTGGCGTCTGGCGAGAGGATAATCCCCTTCTCGGTCACAATGGCGTCCAGCAGACTTGCCGGGGTCACATCGAATACCGGATTCCAGGCCGCCACCCCTGTTGCCGCCACGGGTTTGCCGGCGCAACCGAGCAGTTCCGCACCATCCCGGGTTTCGATGGGAATATCACCGCCGCTGGGGCATGCCATGTCGATGGTGGAGCTGGGCGCCGCCACCATGACCTTCACGCCATGGGCCCTGGCAACCAGGGCCAAGCCGTAGGTGCCGATCTTGTTCGCCACATCGCCATTGGCGGCGATGCGGTCGGAACCCACAATCACCCAGTCGATGCCGCCCGCCGCCAGACGCGCGGCGGCAGCGCCATCAGCCAGCAGGGAAACGGGAATGCCGTCACGCTGCAACTCCCAGGCGGTGAGACGGCTGCCCTGGAGCCAGGGGCGGGTTTCATCCGCGAATACCCGTTCGATCTTGCCCGCCGCCCAGGCGCTGCGAATCACCCCCAGGGCCGTGCCATAGCCGCCGGTAGCCAGGGCGCCGGCATTGCAGTGGGTGATCACAGAGGTTTTCGCTTTGATCAGGGACGCCCCCAGATCGCCAAGGACATGATTGGCCTGGATGTCCTCGGCATGAATCCGCTTCGCCTCCCGCAACAACAGCGGCTCGGGGTTTCCCTGATCCATGCCGGCAATCAATCCTTGCATCCGCCGCAGCGCCCAACCCAGATTCACCGCCGTGGGACGCGCGCCGGCAAGCTGCTCCAGCTCATCCTGCATCGCTGTCTTCCAGCCGCCTTGCGCCTGCCGCCAGGCGCTGCGGGCGGCCAGCACCACCGCGTAGGCCGCTGTCACCCCAATGGCCGGCGCGCCCCGCACCACCATATCGGTGATGGCTTTTGCGGCATCCACGCCACGGGAGCAATGCACGAAACACGCTTCATGAGGCAGCAGCCGCTGATCCAGCAGATACAGCTCACCATCCTGCCACAGCACCGCATCGTCAGCACTGATCTTGTGTTCCAGAACCGGTTGTTTCATATAATTTTTCGTGTACGGGAAATCGGATTCGGGTATTTTATACCAATCCCGTTCCCCCATCCGACAAACCACATGCACGCAGACACGCTCATTCACGCCCGCTGGATCATTCCGGTGGAACCCGCCGGACAGGTGCTGGAGAACCATTCCCTGGCGATCAGCAACGGCCGTATCCAGGCATTG
>Ga0256834_1000670_pt1 | contig 24466 bp, 26 predicted proteins | sample 4281140metaG_FD_190536 | JGI IMG/M metagenome (GOLD analysis project Ga0256834, IMG submission 190536) | Hydrothermal vent microbial communities from East Pacific Rise, Pacific Ocean - 4281-140 | ecosystem: Environmental > Aquatic > Marine > Hydrothermal vents | place: Pacific Ocean: East...
ATCCCGTAGGAGCGCCCCATGGGCGCGATCATCGGTATATGTAAACCGCTGCCTTACAAGGCAGCGACTACGGCGTCGCCCATTTCCTCGGTACTCACTTCCTTCATGCCCTCGGCCATGATGTCCGGGGTGCGCAGGCCGTCGTCCAGCACCCGGTTCACCGCCGCCTCGATGCGATCCGCCATGGCCGGTTCGTCCAGGCTGTAGCGCAGCATCATGGCCACGGACAGGATGGTGGCCAGGGGATTGGCCTTGTTCTGACCGGCGATGTCCGGGGCCGAACCATGGATGGGTTCGTACATGCCCTTACCGTTCTCGTCCAGGGAGGCGGAAGGCAGCATGCCAATGGAGCCGGTGAGCATGGCGGCGCAGTCGGAGAGGATATCGCCGAACATGTTGGTGGTGACCATGACATCGAACTGCTTGGGCGCCCGCACCAGCTGCATGGCGGCGTTGTCCACGTACATGTGGCTCAGTTCCACGTCGCTGTAGTCCTTTTCCATGACCCGGGTGGCCACGTCCCGCCACAACTCGGTGCATTCCAGCACATTGGCCTTGTCCACGGAGCATACCCGGCTGTCGCGCTTGCGGGCGATATCGCCGGCCACGCGCAGGATGCGCTCGATCTCGCTCTCCCGGTACACCAGGGTGTTGAAACCTTCCTTCTCGCCGTTGTCCAGTTCGCGTACGCCCCGGGGCTGGCCGAAATAGATGCCGCCGGTGAGCTCGCGCACGATCATGATGTCCAGGCCGGACACCACTTCCGCCTTCAGGGTGGAGGCTTCCGCCAGCTGGGGATAGAGAATGGCCGGACGCAGGTTGGCGAACAGGTTCAGGCCCGCACGCAGGCCCAGCAACCCCTTTTCCGGGCGTACGGAGATATCCAGGGATTCCCATTTGTAGCCACCCACGGCGCCCAGGAGAATGGCGTCTGCTTCTTTGGCGATCTCCAGGGTGACGTCCGGCAAGGGCAGGCCCGTGGCGTCAATGGCCGCGCCGCCCACCAGGGCTTCATCCAGCTCGATGTCCAGGCCGTCGCCGGCCAGCACATCCAACACCTTGGCGGCCTGGTTGATGATTTCCGGGCCGATGCCGTCGCCGGGGAGTATCAGAATTTTCTTGGTCATGTCGATGCGTCTCAATCAGATTGTCGGATTGGCAAACAGCCAGGGCGCTTCCTGTTTGCGCCGTTCTTCGTAGGCGCGAATCTCATCCACATGCTGCAGGGTCAGACCGATATCATCCAGGCCTTCCAGCAGGCAGTGCTTGCGGAAGCTGTCCACCTCGAAGGGAATCTCCGCGCCGTCTTCCAGTATCAGCTTCTGTTTTTCCAGATCCACGGTGATTTCCAGGGCCTGTTCACCGCCGGACTTGCGGAACAACTGTTCCACGATCTCCTCGCCCAGCACAATGGGCAGGATGCCGTTCTTGAAACAGTTGTTAAAGAAGATATCCGCGAAGCTGGGAGCGATGATCACGCGGAAGCCGTAATCCAGCAAGGCCCAGGGGGCATGTTCCCGGGAGGAGCCACAGCCGAAGTTCTTGCGCGTGAGCAGGATGGACGCGCCCTGGTAGCGCGGATCGTTGAGGACGAAATCCGGGTTGGGCTGGCGGCGGGCCGGATCCATGCCCGGTTCGCCGTGATCCAGGTAGCGCCATTCGTCGAACAGGTTGGGGCCGAAGCCCGTGCGTTTGATGGATTTCAGGAACTGCTTGGGAATGATGGCGTCCGTGTCCACATTGGCCCGATCCAGGGGGCAGACCTTGCCTTTGAATGTCTTGAATTTTTCCATGGTTTTCGCTCGATGCTATTGTCGCGGATTAAAGTCGTCACTCCGGCCTTCGCCGGAGTGACGGGCAGATTCTGCAAGCCCTGGAATCACAGCGCTCGCACGTCCGTGAAATGACCGGTCACGGCAGCAGCGGCAGCCATGGCGGGACTCACCAGATGGGTGCGCCCGCCTACGCCTTGCCGCCCCTCGAAGTTGCGGTTGGAGGTGGAAGCACAGCGTTCCCCCGGCGCCAGACGGTCGGCATTCATGGCCAGACACATGGAGCAGCCCGGCTCGCGCCATTCGAAACCCGCCTCGATGAAAATCTTGTCCAGGCCCTCTTTTTCCGCCTGTCTCTTCACCAGGCCGGAACCGGGAACCACCATCGCCAGGCGGATATTGTCCGCCACTTTTCTGCCCCTGGCGATCCCGGCCGCAGCACGCAGATCCTCGATACGGGAATTGGTGCAGGAACCGATGAACACCTTGTCCACCTGGATGTCGGTGATGGCTGTTCCGGGCGCCAGCCCCATGTACTCCAGGGCGCGGCGCATGCCGCCCGCTTTCACCTCATCCGGTTCTTCATCGGGATTGGGCACCACGGCATTCACTCCCACCACCATTTCCGGGGAGGTGCCCCAGGTCACCTGGGGCTGGATTTGCGTGGCATCGAGCACCACCACCTCATCGAATTGCGCACCTTCATCAGAGTGCAGCTCACGCCAGTTGGCCACGGCTTTTTCCCAAAGCTCGCCGGACGGAGCAAAGGGGCGGCCCTTCACATAGTCGATAGTCTTGTCGTCCACGGCCACGAACCCGGCCCTCGCACCGGCCTCAATGGCCATGTTGCATACGGTCATGCGCCCTTCCAGGGACAGGTCGCGAATGGCTTCCCCGGCAAATTCCATGGCGTAGCCCGTACCGCCGGCAGTGCCGATCTTGCCGATGATGGCCAACACAATGTCCTTGGCGGTGACGCCCTGGCCCACCTTGCCCTGCACGTCGATGAGCATGGCCTTGCTCTTTTTCTGAATGAGGCATTGGGTGGCCAAGACATGCTCCACCTCGGAAGTGCCGATGCCGAAAGCCAGTGCGCCGAAAGCGCCATGGGTAGCCGTGTGGGAATCTCCGCAGACTACCGTCATGCCTGGCAATGTCGCCCCCTGCTCCGGCCCCACCACATGCACGATGCCCTGGCGGGGATCGTGCATGGGGAACTCGGGAATGCCGAATTCCGCGCAATTTTGATCCAGGGTTTCCACCTGCAAGCGGGAGATGGGATCAGCAATGCCTGCCGAGCGGTCCGTGGTCGGCACATTGTGATCCGGCGTCGCCAGATTGGCGGACACCCGCCAGGGTTTGCGCCCCGCCAGCCGCAGTCCTTCAAACGCCTGGGGAGACGTCACTTCATGCACCAATTGCCGGTCGATATAGAGCAGGCTGGTGCCATGCTCATCGACGCGGACCACATGGGCATCCCACAACTTGTCATAGAGTGTTTTGGCTGTCATGGCTGCTTTCCATTCCCGTGTTTCAGAGTTGAAGAATAAACGGCTATAATTGATAACACAAATTCATATTTTTCATTATTAATATTCCATAAAGGAATAATAAAACATGGAATTCGGTAGTTTACGCGCATTTCTTGCCATAGCAGACAGCGGTTCCTTTTCGGCTGCGGCACAACAGTTGTATCTGAGCCAACCTGCCGTGAGCAAGCGCCTGGCGGCGCTGGAAGAGGAGCTGAACATCCGGCTGTTCGACCGCATCGGACGCCGGGTGCGCCTCACCCACGCCGGGGAAGTCCTGCTGCCAAAAGCGCGGGAAATGTTGCTTCAGGCCCAGGACATGAAACACCTGGCCAGCAATCTGCAAACGGAAGTATCCGGAGCGCTGACCCTGGGCACCAGCCACCATATCGGCCTGCACCGTCTGCCCCCGGTGCTGAAAAGTTTCCGCGCCAGCTTTCCCCAGGTGGAGCTGGACATCCGCTTCATGGATTCTGAAGCCGCCTGCCAGGCGGTGGATCGGGGCGAGCTGGAAATGGCCATCGTCACCCTGCCCAATGAAAACCCGGCGCATCTGCTGACCCGTGAGCTGTGGCGGGATGCGCTCTGTTTCGTGGCGGCGCCTGAGCACCCCCTTGCAAAGGCGCCACTGGTGCCACTGGAAATGCTTGCCCAACACCCCGCTGTGCTGCCCGGGCCGGGCACTTATACCAGGAGCATTCTGGAGCTGGCCCTGCAGGAACAAAATATAGAAATAACATCAAGTATGTATACCAATTACATGGAAACATTGAAAATGCTTGCGGAAATCAATCTTGGCTGGAGCTTGCTGCCAAAATCCATGCTGGCCCAGGCCAACCTGAAAATCCTGCAAGTGCGGCTAAAGCTGGAGCGCTCCCTGGGACTGGTCACGCACAAGGGGCGCACCCCATCCAATCCGGCCAGGGCGCTGGTCTCCTGCCTGCCATGAAGTCATCGTCTCCGGCGCTCCACTTCGGTCTGGCCGATACGCCCGGCTACGCCCTGGCAATGGCAATCGCCCGTAACGGGGCCGGATAACCTTCAACCGTTGTTTCCCCATTTGACGGGTGCAAGAAATCTTCCAGGGATTCGAACGCCATCCAGTCCGTGCGCCGCTGCTCCCTGGTGCTGGTTGGCGTCACGTCCACCACCCGCACATCCCGGTAGCCGCAACGCTTCAACCAATTTTGCAGCGCCTCTGCGGAAGGAATGAACCAGACGTTGCGCATCTTGGCATAACGCCCTTCCGGCACCAGTACGGTGTTTTTCCCGCCTTCGACCACCAGGGTCTCCAACACCAGCTCGCCGCCCGGCCGCAAACAGCTTTTCAGGTCAAAAAGATGATCCATGGGGGAACGGCGATGATAGAGGACGCCCATGGAGAATACCGTATCGAAGCTTTCCAGTTTTTCCGGTACTGCCTCTATCCCCAGCGGCAGAAAATGCACATCTGGAGGCTCTGCCATGAAATGCCGGACGGCAGTGAACTGGGCGAGAAACAACAGGTTGGGATCGATGCCGATTACCAGCTCCGCCCCCTCACCGGCCATGCGCCAGGCATGGTAACCGTTACCACAGCCCACATCCAGCACCTTGCGGCCCGCCAGGGGTTGTATATGCGCCCGGAGCCGCCGCCATTTCCAGTCGGAACGCCATTCCGTGTCAACGGGAATGCCGAAAATCTCATAGGGTCCCTTGCGCCAGGGTTGCAGGGCGCGCAGGGTCTGGTAGATGTCCTGACGGATTTCTTTCTCGATTTCATCCGCACGCCCGATGCGCAGGGTGTCTGCTTCGAGATCCACATCAACGGTCTTCCTGTCGGGCAGTTGCAGCAGCAGATGCCGCCAGCGGCCCAGATCGCCATGCCGATCCGCCGCCAGCGCCTGTTCGATCTGTTGTGGCAGTATTGCGGCCCAGCCCGGCATTCCCGCGTCACACAGCCGTTGCTGGACAATCTCCACGGCTATCATGGCCGGGCAATAAAAGAGACGAAGTTGAAGCACTGAAACCACAGATCCACGCGGCGGAAACCGGCCGCCTTCAGGCGCGCCCGGTGCGCAGCGATGGTTTCGGGCAACAGCACCTCTTCCAGCGCCGTGCGCTTCTGGCTGATTTCCAGGTCGGAATAACCATTGGCGCGCTTGAAGGCATGATGCAGTTCCGCCAGCACAAGGTCTTCCTCTTGGTCACTGCCGGCGATTTTCTCCGACAAAACCAGGATTCCCTCACCCCGCATGCCGGCATGAATATTCCGCAGCAGGGACAGGCGCTCCTCTACGGGAAGGAATTGCAGGGTAAAATTCAGCACCACCACGGATGCATTGCGGATCTCTATATCGCGGATGTCCTTGCAGGTCGTTGTTACGCAGGACAGGCCATGACGAACAAACTGTTCGGCGGCTTTTTCCAGCATGGCCGGAGAGCTGTCCACGGCAATCAGCCGGCAATCCCGGCCTGCAATCTCCCTGCCCATGGACAGGGTGGCCGCCCCCAGGGAGCAACCAAGATCATACAAATTGCTGTGCGCAACCGCGTGCTTTCCCGCAAGGATGCCGATCATGCCAATGATGCTGGCGTATCCGGGCACGGAACGAGAGATCATGTCCGAAAACACCGCCGCCACGCGCTCGTCGAATACGAAACTGTCGATCTCGTCCTGACGCCGGGCGTAGAGCTGGTCGCGGGATTCAGAGTTGCTCATGAAATTCATCACCATAATAGAAGGTGATTTCTTCGTCTTCCGCAATATCGGTGATGGCGTACAGATCCAGCCCATCAAATTCCGCATTGCACTCCAGGGCATGATTCAGATAACGCAACAGATTGCGGCCACTGCAGCCGACCCATTCCTCGCGTTCGCCCTCCTGCTCGCACACCCATAACACATACATGCCGTTGCGGGATGCCCTGGGCCCATGGTAGGTGCCGATATACTCCCCGGCGGAAATCGGTCTGCGTGCGAACAGCCCCGTACCATGCAGCGGGGAATCCGCAGCATAGACCCATTCCCGTAGCGCACGGTTGCTGTGGCGCAAGCCCTGCTTCATGTTTCCGCTTGTACGCTCTGCATGGCGAGGTGTTCCTTGCGTCCCGGTATTTCCCCCCAGCCAATTTGATGCACCGGCAAAGCCTCGATATCCAGCTCGCGGCGAATCTCCCCGAGGGTGCGCAAGCTGCCTTCCTGCCCCTTCCACATCACCAGCATTTTCTCCATGAAATCCAGATGCTCTATGCCCTCATTGTCCGCATTGGCGGAATACACATGGCCAAAAGGCAGCACATGGCGACTTTCCGCATAGAGATATTCATGCGCCTTTTCCGGCTCGATGTCCTCCCGGGCCAGCATTTCGGACAAGGTTGGCAGGGTGGTGGGAATCTGGGGGCACCGGGAAACGATGTTGTGAAGCCTGGGCAGGAAGGGATATTTCCCCCGCACATCGCTGGCGTAGCGAAATTCCAGGCGCTCCTCCATTGCCAGCAAATGCGCATTCACCTGCCAGCCGGGAGCGGCAAAGCGATTCGGCGCATGGCCGAGCAACTGCTCGAAGGTCTCCATGCCCAGGGCCAGCTGGTGGCTGGTCCAGTCCGCATTGGCAAAGGCGGCCTGCTTACGCCAGGCGCCGGCGTCGAAGCCCATCAAGCCGATTTCATGTCCGGCATCCGCCACCGCCAGCATGGCTTCCTGCAAGGTCATTTCCGCTTTCGGGCGCTTGCCCAGGAGAGACACGGCTTTTTCCACCAGTCCCTTTCCCTGGGCGCTGTACTCCACCGCAAAGAAGAAGCTGGCCGTCACCTGGTATTCCTCCAGCAACTTGAGCAGCCTTGGCACACCTACGGTTGCGGCCCTGAGCGTAGGCACATCGATTTTCAGGGCGATTCTCATTTTATTGATCCAGGCTGCAGCTGTTCTTGTAGATAGCCATAATGCTTTTGATTTCCCCTAATACACGCTTCCGCTGTTGCGCATCGAGGGCCTGCAACTCCGGCAATATCCGCCCTTGCTCCATCAAGTCAATGTCCGCCCACAAAGCCTGACAGCCTTTTTTACAAAGGGTTTCCACCGCATGGTCTACTGGGTCAGGTTTCATTCAAGCAATAGCTAACAATACTGGGCAGGCGCGAATTATGCCACAGGAAAACCCGGGATTCCCGTGAAATACATGGATTTAGCCATTTATTCACCCGGTGAATGGAAGGACTTTAGGGCCGCCGCTCCCCTGGAAACAGGACTATTTGTTCTTTATTTGTTCTCTTTTTGTGCTAAGATTAGAACAACCATAGAACAAGAGGAGAGCCAAAATGAACCATATGACCTATCTAATGCGCGACCAGGTGCGGGATCTGGTGCCCAGCCTTGGCGTACCCGCCTTGCCCAGAAAGAAATCACGGCAGTGGAGGAAATTGCGCCCCTGGGTGGAAATCGGCGCCTTTGTCCTGGCGGTGCTGGCCTATATTGTCGCTTTGTCGTTGATGACCTGAAAATTTACCCGGCCCGCATAAAACAAAAAACGGGTGCTTTCGCACCCGCTTCGTTTGGAGCGCCCCGTCAACAAGGAGATCAGTATCCCGCAGCGGCTGCTTCGGTATCCGTAGCGATTTCCACATCTGCATGTTCACGCAGATATCTTCCCATGAGACTGAACTGGGCATCTCCTTTGGCGCGGTTCATTTGTTCCCGCATGACCTTGCGCACGGCGTCTTCCAGTTTGGAGGGATCGCCATCCAGAACCTTGTTTACCACCAGCAGCACATAGTCGCCATTCTCCAGGGCAACACCGCCAACAGAGGGCTTGCCAGGTTCCGGACGCGCCTGGGCAAACGCCGTATCCCGAATGGCGGCAGGCAATGTCGTGGAATTGCGTTTTATTTTCACACTCTCTTCCAGTTTCCAGCCCTGCTCCCGGGCAAGCTGCGGCAGGGTGACGGCCCCGGATTGCACGGCCTGCAAGGACTCTTCCCCCTTGGCCCTGGCCAAACCGGAAGCTTTTTCCCGTTTCATTGTCGCGATGATTTCTTCCTTGACCTCATCAAACGCCTGGGGGTGTTCCGCCTCGTGTTCGACCACCCGCAACACCAAAACCTGGTCATCCTCCAGCTCGATGAGTTCGCTGTTGTGGTTTTCCAGCAGGACGTCTTCACTGAAGGCTGCAGCCACGACTTTTGGCGAAGCAAGCACGCCTTTCCCGCCTTTGCGGTCAAACCAGTCGGACAGTTGCGGCTCCAACTGCAATACATCCGCTGCTGGCGCCAGGCTGTCCGGCGTTTCATAACTCAGGTCGGCAAGTTGTTCCGCCTGGTCAAACAGGAGTTGCTCCGCCTCATTCTGGCGGTAGGCGGTTTCGATTTCATCATACAGGGCCTCAAAGCTCCCTTCCCCGCCGGACTTGATTTCGGTCACCTCCAGCAAATGGAAGCCGAACGGCGTGCGCACCGGCTTGCCTACCTTGCCTTTTTCCAGGCTATAGGCTTCCTCTTCGAAGGCTTTCGCCATCAAGCCGGGGCTGATCCAGCCCACATCGCCGCCCTGGTCCCTGGAACCGGGATCATCGGAAAACTCCTTTGCCAAAGCTTCGAAGCTCTCGCCATTTTCCAGGCGTTCGGCGATATCCTCTATCTTCGCCTTTGCCGCCTCGACAGCGGCGTCATCCGCATTTTCCGCAACCTGTATCAGGATGTGCCGCACCCGGCGTTCCTCGGGGGCATGGAACTCATCCTTGTGCTGTTCATAATAGGCGCGCAGTTTCTCGTCCGTGACCTCCAGACCCGCGCCGACGACAGCGGGAGACAGAAGGATGTATTCCACCTTCACCCGCTCCGGCACCATATAGGCTTGCGCATGTTCTTCATAATAGTTTTTTGCTTCTTCGACAGAGGGCTGGAAATCCCCCGCCAGCTTTTCACCGGATATGCTCAGGTAGGATACTTCCCGCTCCTGATCACGCAAACGGACGGTCTCGTTCAATTCGAAATCCGTTGCAATGGCGGAAGCGGCGATACCATTGCGCATCTGCTGCATCACCAGGTCCTGGCGTACGCTCTCTTCAAAGCTGCGCTGGGTCATGCCCTGGTTGCGAACCGCGGTATTGTATGCCTGGACATTGAACTTCCCGTTGCTTTGGAAATAGGGAATGGACTGGATGTATTGCCGCACAAAGTCATCGCTGATGCGCAGGTTCCAGTCTTCTGCGGCTTCAGCCAGCACCCGGTCATTGATCATCTGCTCGATGACCTGCTGACGCAAAAGCTGGTCGTCAAAAAGCTCCGGGCGGTAGGATTTTCCCAGTTGTTCGCGCAGGCGTTCCCTGAACTGCCTTACCTGCTGCTCCACCTCCCTTTGGGTGATTTCATTGCCGTCCACACTGATGGCTACCGGATCGCTGCTTACTCCCAGGTAACTTTGTATGCCCCACAGGGCGAAAGGAATGGTGATAAATCCGACGATAAGCCAGGCAAACCAGCCTTGGGCTCTTTCTCTAATTGCCAGCAACATGATTGTTCAAATATTCCACAAAGTATAGACAAAAGGGAACGGATCAAAATATCCAGCCCCGAAAACAAAAAACGGGGTACCAGCAATGATACCCCGTTCGTGTCAAAAATGGCGGAGTGGACGGGACTCGAACCCGCGACCCCCGGCGTGACAGGCCGGTATTCTAACCAACTGAACTACCACTCCTCGTTGCTTGGTGGGTGCTGAGGGGATCGAACCCCCGACCCTCGCCTTGTAAGGGCGATGCTCTCCCAGCTGAGCTAAGCACCCGATTGAGGCGCGCTAGTTTACTGCATCCTTCAGCGCTTTGCCAGCTTTAAATGCTGGAGATTTCGAGGCCTTGATCTCGATGGCTTCACCTGTTTTCGGGTTGCGTCCGGTACGCGCTGCGCGGTCACGCACGAGGAAACTTCCAAAGCCGACAATGGAGACCGTATCGCCTTCCTGAAGTGCCTTGGTTATGGTTGCAATCATGCCATCAAGTGCGCTGCCAGCCTTTGACTGGGAAATATCTGCTGCTTCGGCAATTGCTTCAATCAACTCTTTTTTGTTCATCCTGTTGTGCCCCATAAATGTAGCTATTGTAATTACCCCGACCCCAAAGAGATCAGGATAGGAATGGAAGCTGTTATATCCCGAAATTTGCCGTTACAACAACAGATATTCAGGCTCCATAAAAGCGTGCGTTTTATACCAAGTTCCGAGGAAAACTGTCAAGGGAAAAGCGCCTCACCAGGGGCATTCTCTGCGTGTAGAAAATACCCCCAACCCCTCCCTGGGATGGGACGCCGATACTATCCGTATAGCAATCAATGCGTTGTCAGACGTTTGCGACGTGGTTTCTTGCCGGCGCTGCTTTTGCTGCTGGTGACCACTTCTTCGGTCTTGGTCTTTTCACCTGGCTGCGGTTGCTCGAGCAAGGCGATTTCCAGCACCTCGTCGATCCACTTCACGGGGCGTATATCCAGACTGCCGGTAATGTTGCCGGGCATTTCCTTCAGATCCCGTTCGTTTTCCTCGGGAATGATAACCGTCTTTATCCCGCCACGCGCCGCGGCGAGGAGCTTTTCCTTCAATCCGCCAATGGGCAATACTTCGCCGCGCAGGGTGATTTCCCCGGTCATGGCCACATCCGCCCTTACCGGGATATTGGTCAGGGAGGAAACCAGGGCCGTGCACATGCCAATGCCGGCGCTGGGACCATCCTTGGGCGTCGCGCCTTCCGGAACATGTACATGGACGTCATATTCCTGATGGAAATCCTTGTCCAGCCCCAGGATGTCTGCGCGGCTGCGCACCACGGTCATGGCGGCCTGGATGGATTCCTTCATCACGTCGCCCAGTTGTCCGGTATAGGTCAAACGTCCTTTACCGGGCATGAGCGCGGCCTCGATGGTCAGGAGTTCTCCTCCGACTTCCGTCCATGCAAGACCGGTAACCTGACCGACCTGGTCACGTTCTTCAGCCTTGCCATAGCGGTAGCGTTGCACCCCAAGATAGTGTTCCAGTTTCTTGGGCGTGACCGTCACCTTGCGGCCCTTGTTCTCACCCAGCAGGATTTCCTTCACTACCTTGCGGCAGATCTTGGCGATCTCCCGTTCCAGGCTGCGCACCCCGGCTTCACGGGTGTAATAGCGAACGATATCCCTGACGGCGGCTTCCCGAATGACCAGTTCATTGCTCTTCAACCCGTTGTGTTCCATCTGCTTGGGAATGAGATAGCGCTCGGCGATATTCACCTTTTCATCTTCGGTATAACCGGACAGACGAATCACTTCCATGCGATCCAGCAGCGCCGGGGGCACGTTCAGGGAATTGGCGGTGGCCACGAACATGATTTCCGACAGATCGAAATCCACTTCCAGATAGTGATCCTGGAAGGTGTGGTTTTGCTCGGGATCCAGCACTTCCAGCAGGGCGGAAGCCGGGTCACCGCGGAAGTCCTGGGCCATTTTATCGATCTCATCCAGCAAAAACAGGGGATTACGCACCCCGACCTTGGTCAGGTTCTGCACGATCTTGCCCGGCAATGCACCGATATAGGTACGCCGGTGACCGCGGATCTCCGCCTCGTCACGCACGCCACCCAAGGCCATGCGCACGAACTTGCGGTTGGTGGCCCGGGCGATGGACTGCCCCAGGGAGGTCTTGCCCACGCCGGGAGGGCCTACCAGACACAGGATCGGCCCCTTGAGCTTGCGCACCCGCTGCTGCACGGCCAGGTACTCCAGGATGCGTTCCTTGACCTTCTCCAGGCCGTAGTGATCGGCTTCCAGCACGGCTTCGGCCTTGGCGATATCATTGCGCACGCGGCTGCGCTTTTTCCAAGGGACGCTCACCAGGGCATCGATGTAGTTACGCACCACCGTGGCTTCCGCCGACATGGGTGACATGAGCTTGAGTTTGTTCAGTTCGGCTTCGGCCTTGGCTTTGGCCTCCTTGCTCATGCCGGCCTTTTCGATCTTTTCCGCCAGCTCTTCAAATTCATTGGGTACGTCATCCAGTTCACCCAGCTCTTTCTGGATGGCTTTCATCTGCTCGTTCAGATAATACTCGCGCTGGTTTTTCTCCATCTGCTTCTTGACCCGCCCGCGGATGCGCTTTTCCATTTGCAGCACATCGTTTTCACCTTCCATGAGCGCCATCAGGTGCTCGAGGCGCTTGCGGACGCTTTGCATTTCCAGCACCTGCTGTTTTTCATCCAGCTTCAGGGACATATGCGCCGCCATGGTATCGGCAAGGCGCGCCGGCTCATCGATACTTGCCAGGGAGGTCAGCACTTCCGGCGGAACCTTTTTGTTCAGTTTCACATACTGGTCGAACAGACCCGTCGCCGTGCGCATGAGAACCTCCATTTCCTGCTCCGGCAATTCATCCTCATCGCGCAGGTGGCTGACCTGTGCAACATAGTAGCCCTCTTTCTCATGAATTTTCTCGATGCGGCTGCGGGCGCTGCCTTCCACCAACACCTTGACCGTACCATCCGGCAATTTCAGCAGTTGCAGAATGCTCGCCATGGTGCCGACTTCGTACACATCGGCAGCACCGGGGTCGTCCACTTCCGGGCTTTTCTGCGCGACCAGCAGAATCTGCTTGTTGTCCTGCATGGTGGCGTCCAGCGCCTTGATGGATTTTTCCCGTCCCACGAACAAGGGAATGACCATATGCGGATAGACCACCACATCACGCAGGGGCAACACGGGTATCAGGCTGCTGGTATCAGAAGTTTGTTTGGATCTTTTGTCTTGATCCATGACTGGTTCCTCTCGATGAACTGCAACCTTCCTACAAAGGATGCGTTGAATAAAGTATCAGGCGGGTTGTTCACCCGGCAACCCTTCAGTTTACGCTCGACCATCACCGGCGTATTCGTGGCAAGGCGGCGCGTAAGCGGAATATTCGCCGGGTGAATAGCGCTATTTTTGTTACTCTAGATGGGGACGGGAACCTATACTTCAAGCATGGCGTCACTCATGCAGCCACCAGAGATGAAAAACCGGCGAGGGTTCATCACGCCGGCCTGCAGTTTCAATCCGTGGTCGCTGCCGCACGCGGCCGATTGCTGTCTTCACCACCGCTATAGATGATGTAGGGGTCGTTCTCGCCATCGATTACCGACTGGTCGATAACCACCTTGCTGACATTTTCCATGGAAGGAAGGTCATACATGATGTCCAGCAATACATGCTCGAGAATGGTGCGCAAGCCTCTGGCCCCGGTTTTTCTCTCCATGGCCTTGCGGGCGATGGAGCGCAAGGCGTCCTCACGGATTTCCAGCTCCGCGCCTTCCATCTCGAACAGGCGCTGATACTGCTTGATCAAGGCGTTCTTGGGCAGGGTCAGGATTTGGATCAGGGCGTCCTCATCCAACTCTTCCAGGGTGGCGACCACGGGCAGGCGACCGACAAATTCCGGAATCAATCCGTAGCTGACAAGATCCTCCGGCTCCACATCCCGCAGCAACTCGCCCACACTGCGGGTTTCGTCCTTGGTGCGAATCTCGGCGGAAAAACCGATGCCACCCTTTTCCGAACGGTTGCGGATCACCTTGTCCAGCCCGGCGAATGCGCCTCCCACCACAAACAGGATCTTGCTGGTGTCCACCTGCAGAAATTCCTGCTGGGGGTGCTTGCGCCCGCCCTGGGGAGGAATGGAGGCGATGGTGCCTTCTATAAGTTTCAGCAGCGCCTGTTGCACGCCTTCACCGGAGACGTCCCGGGTGATGGACGGGTTATCGGACTTGCGGGAAATCTTGTCGATCTCGTCGATATAGACGATGCCGGTTTGGGCCTTTTCCACATCGTAGTCACATTTTTGCAACAATTTCTGAATAATATTCTCTACATCTTCCCCAACATAGCCTGCTTCCGTAAGAGTGGTCGCATCCGCAATGGTGAAGGGCACATTCAGCATACGGGCCAGGGTTTCCGCCAGCAGGGTTTTGCCGCAACCGGTGGGCCCGATGAGCAATACATTGGATTTTGCGATCTCCACTTCATCCTTGCCTCCCGGGACATTCATGCGCTTGTAATGGTTGTATACCGCAACGGAAAGCACACGCTTCGCCTGATCCTGACCAATTACATAGTTGTCCAGGCCTTCCTTGATTTCATGAGGCGTAGGGAGTTTGGCGGCAGGACTGTCCGCGCTTTCCTCCATTTCCTCGCGGATGATGTCATTGCACAGTTCCACGCATTCGTCACAGACAAAAACGGACGGACCCGCAATCAGCTTTCTTACTTCATGCTGGCTCTTGCCGCAAAAGGAGCAATACAGCAATTTGCCGTCGTCGCTCTTACCGTCGTTATTCTCACTCATGCTCGATGTCCTTAGAAATTCTGTCCCGCGATCTCAGGAATTCATGTTCAATAATATCTCATCAACCTAGGATAGCAACCCCGAAAATCGCGTGTATGTTCTCAGCAAAACAAAAAACCGGCTATTTCCCGGGAAATAGCCGGCTTCCGCCCAGAACAATCATACACGGGCCTAGCTTTGTCTCTGGGCGCTGGCGGTTTCGCTACGGGTACCCAATACCTCGTCAACGAGGCCGTATTCCTTAGATTCTTCCGCACTCATGAAATTGTCGCGCTCGGTATCCTCAGCAATGGTTTCCAGGGATTGGCCCGTGTGGTTGGCAAGGATTTTGTTCAGCTTTTCACGAATCAACAGGATTTCCCGGGCATGGATCTCGATATCCGTGGCTTGCCCCTGAAACCCGCCAAGCGGCTGATGAATCATCACCCGGGAATTCGGCAGGCAGAAACGCTTGCCTTTTTCTCCTCCGGTGAGCAACACCGCGCCCATGCTGGCGGCCTGGCCAATGCACATGGTGCTGATGGCGGGGCGGACAAACTGCATGGTGTCGTAGATGGCCATGCCCGCCGTCACGGAGCCACCGGGAGAATTGATATACAGGTGAATGTCCTTGTCGGGGTTTTCCGACTCCAGAAACAGCATCTGCGCCACAATCAGGTTGGCCATGTGGTCCTCCACCGGCCCGACGCAGAAAATCACCCGCTCCTTGAGCAATCGTGAATAGATATCATAGGCGCGCTCGCCCCGCGGCGTCTGTTCCACCACCATGGGCACCAGCCCCAGGTTCACGGGGTCGGAATGGCCTTCCTGGTGTTTATCCCACATAGACTTGCTCTCTCAGCTCTTGCTGTTCAACAACTCGTCAAAAGACAGTTTTTCTTCTTCGACCTTGGCCTGCTGCAGAATCAGATCGACCACCTGGTCTTCCAGCACCACATTCTCGACGGAAGCGCGGGCCTGGGCGTTTTCCTTATACCAGTCAATAATTTCCTGTGGATCTTCAAAGGTGGCTGCCTGCTCGGCAATCGTCTCGTCCACGCGGGCCTGATCGACTTTCATCTCGTTGTTGCGCATGATTTCACCAACCAGTATTCCCAGCTTTACGCGCCTTTCCGCCTGGGGTTCGAACATGCTCAAGGGCAGATCCATGGTGCTTTGCTGGCCGGATTGGGACATTTCCTGCTGGGTTTGTTGCTTGAGGGCGGCAGCTTCCTGGGAAATCATGGCGGAAGGAACGCTGATGTCATTCGCCGCCAGCAGGGCATCCATCACCCGCTCCTTGGTGCGGCCTTTGATCTTCTGCCGCACTTCGCGATCCATGTTCTCGCGGATTTCCTTGCGCAAGCTTTCCTCGGTGCCATCTTCGACACCCAGGGATTTGACGAATTCCTCATCGACCTCCGGAAGCTTCGGCTCTGCAACGGCCTTGACTTCCACATTGAAGGTGACGTCCTTGCCCGCCAGGTTCTCTACGCGATAATCATCCGGAAACTTCAGCTCCAACACAGGCTTGTCGCCGGCCTTCGCACCAACCAGACCCGCCTCGAAACCGGGAATCATGGTGCCGGAACCCAGCACCAGGGAAATATCGCTGGCGGTTCCGCCTTCGAAGGCTTCACCGTCCATGATGCCGGTAAAATCCAGGGTGAGACGATCATCGTTCTTTGCCGCACGCTCCACCTCGACCCATTCGGTGCGTTGCTGGCGCAGCTTTTCGATCATGTTGTCCACGTCCGCGTCCTGCACTTCGGTCACGGGCCGCTTGATTTCGAGCGCAGACAGATCCGCCACTTCCACCTCGGGCATCACCTCGAAAGTCGCGGTATAGGCCAGGCCGCCATCGGCCTCCTCTTCCCGCAGCTCGATGCTGGGTTCGCCGACAGGCTGGAGATTTTCCTGTGTCGCCGCCTCATAGAAACTGGACTGAATCAGTTCGCCATATGCATCCTGTCGAACCTGTGCGCCATAACGCTGCCTGACCACACGCAAGGGCACCTTGCCAGGGCGAAAACCATCCATTTTCACCGTACGCGCCGCTTCCTTCAGCTTGGCGTCGACCAGTTCGTTTACTTTGTCTGCAGGCAGGTTAACCAATAGACGTTTTACCAGGCCCTCACCTGATTCAACAGATACTTGCATTGAAACAATCTCCGACAGTGTTGTCTGTCTGTTAAAAGTCAAGGGCGCATCCACGCGAATACCGCCCACCTTGTCTGGTGCGAAAGGGGAGACTTGAACTCCCACGGGTTGCCCCACTGGAACCTAAATCCAGCGCGTCTACCAATTCCGCCACTTTCGCTTCTTTACGCAATCCCGATTGACGCGGAAGTGCGCTCCCATGTGCGATACTGCACGCCCAGTGAACGCGCTATTATACACAAACTGGAGAAATGACACCCCGCAGAACAACGCCAAAACCCCACGGGGCCGCAGGACGCCCGGAAAACCAAAACATCCGAAGGAGAGCCAATATGCCAAACGACGACCAGCTTCAGCTTAGCCAACTTCTTTGCCACGGAGACGTGGAAAGCTTCAACCAGACATTGAGACAAATGGAATCCCCCAGCATTCGCGGCGCTGACCTGTGTGGAATCGATCTGAGGAAGCTGCACACCCGGGGGCTGGATATGCGGGACTGCCATCTGCGGCGCACGGATCTGCGCGGGCTGGACCTGTCCAGCGCCTTGCTGGACGGCGCGAGCATTGGCGGCGCAAAAATATCCGGCACCCTGTTCCCGCGGAATCTCGGCGCGGAAGAAATCACCTTGTCCCTGGTGCATGGCACCCGCATGCGCACTGCCGATTGACGACCACCCGGCCTCAGGGGAATTGATTGCTCCGGGCGGGGGAGAAAAGCAAGGCCTCTATCGAGCTTGCATACGAGAAGGGATTGCCCTGCACCGCCAGCCAGGTTTCCGGCGCCAGCTGCTGCGCCTTGCCGCGCAGTTGCTTGCTCTCTGACGTCAGGGACAGGCGCAGGACAATGGCCGCTGCCGCCGGCAAGGCGCCATCTTCCTGCGCCTGAACCGAGGGCATTCCCGGCAGCAAGGCGCGGGCGCTGCTGAGCCAGCCTTCATCCGTATGAAAATACTGCCATGCCATGGCCAGGAGTGCATCCGCCAGCCGCCGGTCATCTTGGTTTCCCGATGTTTCCGCCCACTGCCTCAAACCCCGGGCGACATAGGCATAGTCCGCAAGCGAGGCTTGCCCCACGGGCCGCCCGTCATGCACGGCCCGGTGAAGCTGTTTTCCGTTCCAGAGCTGTTTTACCAGATAGTCGCGCAGCTTTTGCGCCGCAGCAAGAAACTCCGGGGCATCGAGCTGTCTGGCCGCCTTTGACAGCGCAAACAGCATCAGACCATTCCAACCCGCGAGACGTTTGTCATCCACGGGCAGACTGCGCTTGCCACGCGCGGCCAGCAACAGTCGCCGCGCCTGCTCCAGTTGCTTGCGGATTTCCGCCACCGGCAGATTACGGGATTCGGCAAGCGCCTCCGCAGAAACACCGCCCATGGGCAATACGCCTTCCGGCCTGGTTTCGAATCCATCCAGCCGCCAGTATTCCCGGGCCAACTCCCGCAGTTCTGCCGATAGCAGCTGCTGCAGCGCCTCTTCCTTCCACAAGTAATAGGCGCCTTCCACGCCCTTGTCGTCCACAGCGGAAAAGCTGGCTACACAAGCCTCGCCGTTACACATTTCCCCCACCGCGAAGGCCAGGGTGTCTCGGGCCACTTCTGCATACACAGGCTCTTCGAACACTTGGGCAGCGCGCAGATACAAATCCGCCAGCAGCGCCTGGGTGTAGAGCATTTTTTCATAGTGCGGGGTTTGCCAGTCCGGATCGACGGTGTAACGGAAGAACCCCCCGGCAAGATGATCCCGCAACCCCTTGGCGGACATATAGTCCAGGGTCAGGCGCAAAAAATGCGCCAGGGATTCACTTGGCTTGCGCGCCTGGATCTCCAGCAAGGCGGACAAATGGGGGGCCATGGGGAAACGGTTTTGCTGGCCAAACCCTCCGCTCATTTCATCCGCCAGATCCATGGCGGATCCAAGAAATTTCTGCAGCAGTTCGTTTTCCGGCAGGGGGTTGTCCGGATTTCGGGACTGGCGTTGCCGTACCAGTTCATCCAGCGCCTGGCGCGCAAGCTCGGTTACCCGGCTGCTTTCTGCCTGCCACATTTTCTGCAGCCTGCCCAGCAACGTCAGGAACTGCTCCGGCGGCGCATAGGTCAGGCCCGCCAGGGGATAGCCTTCCGGCGTAAGGAACACGTTCAGGGGCCAGCCCGCATGCCCCTGGGTGCGCTGAACAAAATCAATGAGATGTTCATCCAGGGCGGAGTTGAGTTCGCGGTCGATTTTCACCGGAATAAACCAGGTGTTCAGCAACCTGGCTATGGCTGCGTTCTGGTAACTTTCCCGCTGCATGACATGGCACCAGTGACAAGCGAAATAACCGCTGGAAATGAACAGCAGCTTGCCCTCTTTTTTCGCCCGCGCCAGGGTCTGCGCATTCCAGCTCTGCCAATGCACCGGATCATCGCCGTGCATGGCCAGATAAGGAGAAGGACTATTCGCCAGCTGATTCTGCAGCGCCAGAGCCGGAAGGCTGAAGAAACACAACAACAGCCCCCATGCTTCCTTTTTCCACATCTTGATGCCAAACGGCAATACAGGAGAGAAGCGCCTGGACCGGAAAAATTCAGTCATCGAGCTGGGAAAGTATGTTTTTCGCCACGACCACTTGTTCGTCATTCCCTTCCACCAGCACTTCGTACAACAGCTTGCGGGCGGCATCGAAGTCCATGTCTTCGCGCAAGCGGTTGATACGCTGAAGTTTTCTGTCTACCACATCTTCCATGTCCGGCTCTTGGTGCCAACTTGCCTCTTCCGCATCCAGTTCGGCTTCGAGGCGATCCAGCTCTGCCTCCATTTCTTCGTCGGATAGAGGCTTGAAGTCTTCTTCAGTATTTTCCGCATGCACCGGAGGCGTGGCGACGCTGGCGCCCGCGGCTGTCCCTGTGAGGTTGTCTTCCTCATTTTCCTCTTCATCCTGCTCATCCCTGTTGCGCACGAAGAAGCGCGAGAAAACGATGCCGGCTTCGAACAGCACCCACATGGGCAGCGCCAGCAGGGTTTGGGAAATGATGTCCGGCGGCGTCAGCAGCATGCCGATGACGAATGCACCGACAATGACATAGGGCCGTTTTCCAGAGAGCTTTTCCGGGGTGGTCATGCCCATCCAGACCAGAAGAATGGTGGCAATGGGGATTTCAAAAGCAAAACCAAAGGCGAAGAACAGCGTCAGAACGAAATCCAGGTAGTGACTGATATCGGTCATTACCGCCACGCCTTCCGGCGCCATGCCGGTCAGAAAGCGGAAAACCAGGGGAAAAACGACAAAGTAGGCAAACGCCACGCCCACATAAAACAGCAGTACGCTGGAAGCGAGCAATGGCATGGCAAGACGTTTTTCATGCTGATACAGTCCGGGAGCAATGAACCCCCAAAGCTGGTAGAGCAGATAGGGCATGGCCAGGAATACGGCCGCCACCAGGCTGAGTTTGAAGGGGGTAAGAAAAGGGGATGCCACCTGGGTGGCGATCATGCTGGTGCCGTCGGGCAATACCGCCATCAAGGGCTGGGCGATAAAATGATAGATGTCATTGCCGAAGGGAAACAGGGCCAGAAACACCACCAGCACCACCAGCACGGCGCGCAACAAGCGGTCGCGCAGCTCCAGCAGGTGGGACAGGAACGGCTGTTCCGTATCGGAAGAAACGTTATTCCTCATTTGCTGTTGGTTGTTGGCTGTTCTGTCGCCGTCGCCGAAGCGGACTCGTCTGTAACCTTGACCGTGTCACCGGCCTGTTTTACCACAGACTGGGTTTCCTGCTTGATATCGTTGAGGGCGGCGCGGGTGTCATCCAGAATCTCATGCACGGAATCCACCCCGCTCTGCTCCTTCAGCACCTGCTTCAACTCCTCCGCCTTGAGTTCCTTCTCGATGTCAGCCTTTACGGAACTGAGCATCTTGCGCCCACGGCCAATCCACAGGCCAACTGTGCGCACCAGTTTCGGCAGACGCTCCGGACCAACCACCAGCAGCGCCACCACGGATATCAGCAGCAGTTCGAAAAAGCCTACGTCAAACATGAAAGACGCCCCTTGTCAGGAGTCCGCCTTGTCTTTTTCCCGCTTTGCTTCACCTTCGATGACCGTTTCCTCCTTGGATGCTTCGGCCAGTTTATCCTGTTCCTTGGTTTCGCCGTCACTTACGGCTTTTTTGAATCCTTTGAAGGCTGTGCCAAGGTCGGAACCCATGTTACGCAAGCGCTTGGTGCCAAAAAGCAATAACACGATTACCAGTACGATCAACAACTGCCAGATACTGATTCCACCAAAACCCATAACTCGATCTCCAAAAATAGAATTCTTTTGCCAGAGCCGCAGCCGGATCCGGCACTGCTGACTATAATATCCTATTCCGCCTTGCGGCTGGCTTTTTCTTCCAGGCCAGAGAGACCGAAACGCCGCTCCAGTTCTTTCATTATATCTTCCGGCCCCAGTCCGGCATGGGCGAGCAACACCATGCTGTGAAACCACAGGTCTGCGGTTTCGTAGATGATTTTTTCCTTGTCCCCGTCCTTTGCCGCCATCACGGTTTCCGTGGCTTCTTCCCCGATTTTCTTGAGAATGGCATCCAGTCCCTTGTGATACAGGCCGGCCACATAGGAGCTGTCCGGCGCCGCCGATTTGCGCGCCTCCAGCACCTGCGCCAGTTTTTGCAGGGTATCCGTCATTACAGTCGCACCTCCACCCCCTGTTCCGCCATGTAGCGCTTGGCGTCGCCAATGCTGTATTCAGCAAAATGAAAGATAGAGGCGGCCAGCACGGCATCCGCGCCGCCCTGCTTCACGCCATCGACCAAATGCTGCAGATTGCCCACACCGCCGGAAGCGATGACAGGGATGGTGACAGCTTCCGCCACGGCGCGGGTCAATTCATTGTCGAAACCAATTTTGGTGCCGTCCCTGTCCATGCTGGTGAGCAGAATCTCGCCGGCGCCATAGTCGGTCATTTTTCTCGCCCATTCGATGGCATCGATGCCTGTGGGTTTGCGCCCGCCATGGGTGAAAATCTCCCACTTCCCGCCGCCCACGGATTTTGCGTCAATGGCCACCACGATGGCCTGGGAGCCGATGCTATCGGCGGCTTCCTTGACAAATTCGGGGTTGAACACCGCCGCGGTGTTGATGGCCACCTTGTCCGCCCCGGCCAGGAGCATGCGACGAACATCCTCCACCTTGCGGATGCCGCCACCCACAGTAAGAGGGATGAACACTTCCGAGGCCACCTGCTCCACCACATGCACAATGGTTTCACGGTTGTCGGAGCTGGCGGTAATATCCAGGAAGGTGATTTCATCCGCGCCCTCCAGATTGTAGCGCCGCGCCACTTCCACCGGATCACCGGCATCGCGGATATCCACGAACTGCACGCCCTTGACCACGCGGCCATTGTCTACGTCCAGGCAGGGAATGATACGCTTCGCCAGGCCCATGTCAGCAGCTCAGTTCATCCGCCAGTTTCTGGCCTGCGGCAAAGTCCAGGCTGCCTTCATAGATGGCGCGCCCGGTGATGGCGCCGACGATGTTGCCGGTATCCGCCTGGCACAGGGCTTCGATGTCCCTCAGGTTGGTGATTCCACCCGAAGCGATAACAGGAATACGGATGGCATTGGCGAGACTGGTTGTCGCTTCGATGTTACAGCCTGTCATCATGCCGTCGCGACCAATGTCGGTATAAACAATAGCGGATACGCCATCGTCTTCAAAACGCCTGGCCAGTTCGGTGACTTCCTGATCCGTCACTTCCGCCCAGCCGTTGATGGCCACCATGCCGTCCTTGGCATCCAGCCCCACGATGATGTGGCCGGGAAAAATCTTGCAGGCGCTGGCGACGAATGCAGGATCTCTCACCGCCTGGGTGCCAATGATGCAGTAGCTGACGCCCGCCTTCAAATAGGCTTCGATGGTGGCCTCGTCACGAATTCCGCCACCCACCTGGATGGGCAGATCCGGGTATCTGGCGGCAATGCTTCGTATGGCCCCGGCATTTACCGGCTCGCCGGCAAACGCCCCATTCAGATCCACCAGATGCAAGCGGCGCGCACCCGCATCCACCCAGCGCCCGGCGGTTTCCACCGGCTGGTCGGAAAACACCGTGTCGTCTTCCATGCGGCCCTGTTTGAGGCGTACGCACTGGCCGTCTTTCAAATCGATTGCAGGTATGAGCAACATCAGGCTGGCTCCCAATTCACGAAATTCTTCAGCAGCCGCAAGCCTGCGTCCGCACTCTTCTCCGGGTGAAACTGCACGGCAAACAGGTTGTCCCTGGCGACGGCGCTGACAAACTCCACCCCGTAATCCGTGGTTGCCGCAATCACTTCGGGCTGCCGCGGCACCACATGATAGCTGTGCACGAAATAGAAACGGGCGCCGTCATCGATCCCTTTCCACAGGGGGTGCGGCTGCCTTTGCTCCACCCGGCTCCAGCCCATGTGGGGTATTTTCAGCGGCAGATCATTCCCTGCGGGCATGTGCGCAGGAAAGCGCCGCACCTCCCCGGGGAGAATGCCCAGCAGATTCGTGCCGCCATTTTCCTCGCTGAAATCCATAAGCACCTGCAAGCCCATGCAAATTCCCAGGAAGGGTTTGTTCTGCACCGCCTCGCGCACCTCACGGTTCAGGTGGTGCTCGCCGATGGCGGCCATGCAGTCCCGGGCCGCGCCCTGGCCGGGAAAAACAATGCGATCCGCCGCCTTGATCCATGCATGCTCATCCGTCACCCGCACTTTTGCACCAGGGGCCACATGCTCGATGGCCTTCGACACGGAGCGCAAGTTGCCCATGCCGTAGTCCAGTACTGCAATCTTCTGCGTCATTACAGGCTGCCCTTGGTGGAAGGGATTGCTCCTTGCAGCCTCGGATCTTCTTCCAGCGCCATACGCAGGGCGCGGCCAAAAGCCTTGAAAATGGTTTCGGCGATATGGTGGGCGTTGTTGCCGCGAATACAGTCGACATGCAGGGTCACCAGGGCGTGATTGACAAAACCCTGGAAGAACTCATAAAACAGATCCACATCGAATTCACCGATCATGGAGCGCTTGAAATCCACCGGCATTTCCAGGCCGGGACGGCCGGACAAATCGATGACTACCCGCGACAAGGCTTCATCCAGAGGCACATAGGCATGCCCGTAACGGCGGATGCCCTTCTTCTCGCCCACGGCTTCGGCAAACGCCTGCCCCAGGGTAATGCCCAGGTCCTCCACCGTATGGTGGGCATCGATGTGCAGATCGCCCCTGGCGCTGATGTCCATATCGATCAATCCATGGCGCGCCACCTGGTCGAGCATGTGCTCGAGAAAGGGCACGCCGGTATCGAATTTGCCATTGCCCTGCCCGTCCAGATCCAGTTTCACCGTGATCTGCGTTTCCAGGGTATTGCGCTCTACGCTGGCGCTGCGAGTCATGACCGATCTCCAAAAAGTTGAGGGCTGGATTATAACAGCCTGCCGAACTCAGGCATAATCCTGGAAGAACCATGAGGAACAAGTGATTTCCATGCAGGCAATGGCCATTTTGCTGACAGGGTTTTCCCTGTTCAGCGCCCTCTCCATCGCAGTTACACTTTTCCGTGGTGAAAACCACCGGGAGCAGGGTTTTTCCCGGTTCATGGGCTTGGCGCTGTTGCTGGCTTTGGCTGGTTTGCAGCTGATTCATTTTCTTTATCTGCAATATGGTTCGGGGCTGATCCGCAGTCCTGGCTACCATGCGCTGCTATTCACGGTAG
>Ga0256834_1000671_pt1 | contig 24447 bp, 21 predicted proteins | sample 4281140metaG_FD_190536 | JGI IMG/M metagenome (GOLD analysis project Ga0256834, IMG submission 190536) | Hydrothermal vent microbial communities from East Pacific Rise, Pacific Ocean - 4281-140 | ecosystem: Environmental > Aquatic > Marine > Hydrothermal vents | place: Pacific Ocean: East...
CGCTACTATCTTCTAGGTATTGTCCTTTTGAATCAAATCTCTTTTTTTGATAAATTCCTTTAAATTCAACTAAGCTTTTTAGGGCATTTAAAATTGTATCTTTAAATTTATATATTCCAATGCTATACCAAGTTATTAGATAGTATCCATTAAAATAATCTATGCTCAAGCCCCCTACTCCATCGCCTTCACCATTAAATACTCTAAAAGCATTTGTATCTTTACTTTTATAAAAGTTGGCTCTATAATCTATAGCGCTTTTTATCTTTTGCTTAAAAAAGTTTAAATCTATTTGCTCTTTTTTATTTTGCGTTAAAACCCAGCCATAACCTTTGTTTTGTCTGCCGTAGTAAGCTCTTGCTATAAAGTGATTTTTATTGTCAATTATATCGATAATTGCGCCCTCATCTTTTAGAGTATTAATATTTTCTAAAGACTCTTTTGCAATTAAAGGGTAGCCATTTAAAAACTTCTGTTCATACTTTTTTGTAGCTTTTAATTTATATCTTTGCATCTTTTATCCTTAATAACCTGAGTTCAATGGTATATCATATATTTCTAATATATCTAAATACTCTTGTGCAAATGTTATATCTACTAAATAACTTCTACCCTCTAAAATTTCAATTGCTTTGTTTAAAAGTTCCTCTCCAAAAAGCTCTATTAGTGGCTCTTTATAATCATTAAAATTTAAGTTTTGATTATTCATTTTGTAGAGTTCAACTAATAAAATATGCAACTTTTTATCACTATACTCTAAAAGCTCCATAGCATCATCTATCTCGCCTAGAAGTAGCAAAAGTTGGGCTTTTAGCTCTCTTATATTAAAGCTATTTTCAAAAATTACTCCAATATACTCTCCTAGATTTATATTTTCATCTAAAAACTCAATTTTTTCAAGTAAATCATTTGGATTTTTAGTTTTAAAATTTAAAACTAAATCTCTTATAAATTTACCTTGATTGCTATTGTTGTAAACTAAATCATCAACGGGATAAACTTCACTAAGCCCAGGTATTAGCACTTGGCAAGAGTAGATGTTAAGATAGTTGTAATCTCTTATGTAAATCTCTTTGTCAAGATTGTAAATTAGATTTACAAGATATTTATGTTCATCATTTATTGAGTTGCCACTATAATTAAATGGAGTATATTTAAAACTCTTTTTACTACTTAACATCTGCATTGCAACTTTGCCATTTGAGTCTATAAAGTGGGATTCTAAGTTAAAGCTAGATTTAACATAATCTAAATCGAATGTTGGTATCTCCAAATTTTTAAACTCTTTTGAAGTTCTGCCTTGAAGTAGCTCTGTTAGGGTTCTCTCTATTGCAACTTCTAGCTTTGGATGTGAACCAAAAGAGTAAAATATGGTTGAGTTTTTTTTGTCAATTAAAGAGATTGCAACTACAGGGAATTTACCACCCAAAGAGGCATCTAAAATATCTATTTTGTAGCCTAAATTTTGAAGCTCTTTAATATCGCTAGTTATATTTTTAAACTCTTTTATTAATCTATTTGGAATTGTTGGCAAAGAGTAGCCTTGTTTAATTATTGTAAATTTTGTGTAACGCTCTATTATTTCACAAATTGCCTGAACTTGTGCCTCTTTTGGGGTGTTTCCAGTTGCTAAACCATTACTAGCGTAAAGATTGTGTAAAATATTTACAGGAAAATATATAGTTTCATTTGTAGCTAATTTTTTAAATGGAAGAGCTATAATTTTATCAAAATTGTTGCTATTAAAATCTAGTAACGACTCTTTTGTAAGCTCACCATTTGGATTGTAAAACTCCTTTAATTTTGGGTTTAAATAGTTGTCATTAAATTTAAAACTTTTTTGATCTAGTGAGTGTTTTTTATCTTCTAAATATATATCATTAAAAAAATTTTTTGTTTGAAGCCTCTCTATAAATTCACCCAAAGCACTAGCAGTTGCTGCCTCTTTTGAAGCTCCTTTGCCATTAGAAAAGAGCCTAGTTGGTGAATAAAGGAAGCTTAAATTAACCCAAAAACTATGCTTTAGTGGATTATAAAAAGAGCTAAATTTATACTCAATATTGCACCTTTTTAAGGCATTTTGCATTAATTTAATTGACTCACTTAAAGGTTTTGCTTTTGATTGATACATTAATAATCTTTTTAGTCAAATTATAGCTACATTGTGATAAAATTTGCCCTAATTGCTAGGGAAGGAGTAGGTTTGAGAGTTGCTATTGTAAAGCTATCGGCTATGGGTGATATAATTCATGCTATGGTTGCACTACAATTTATTAAACAAAGAGTGCCAAATTTGCAAATTGATTGGATAGTTGAGAGTGCATTTGCTCCTATTTTAGAGAAAAATCGTGATATTGATAATATCTTAACACTAAATTTAAAAGCTATCAAAAAGAGTAAAAAAGCAATTTTTGATGAGATAAAGAGAGTAAAGAGTTATGCTAAAAATAGTTACGACTTAGTTATTGATGCCCAAGGGCTTATAAAATCTGCATTGACTTCAAAATTGCTTGGAAAAAGAGTTGCTGGATTTAGCAAAAGCTCAATTAGAGAGGGAGTGGCTTCATATTTTTATAATTTTAAAGTAGATATTGATTATGCAGCAAATACAATAGATAGAAATGTTAAAGTCATTGGTGAGCCTTTAGGGGTTAAAATTAATAAAGATGATATTTTAAACAAAGAGCCTTTTTTATTTTTTGAACCTAGCGCTAAAATAGAGCCTCTTTTAAGTAAAAATAGAAAAAATATAGTTTTTGTAATTGGTTCAACTTGGGAGAGTAGAAATTATCCAAAAGAGAAGTTTTTAGAGATTGCAAAGGCTCTAAAAGAGAGTATTTTAGTTGTTTGGGGTAATGAAGATGAGCATACAAAAGCTCTTTGGCTAGAGAGTAAAAGCAGATATATAAAAGCCGTGCCAAAGTTAAACTTAAATGAGTTAAAAGAGTTAATTGCCAAAAGTGATTTAACAATTGGAAATGATACAGGACCAACCCATATGGCTTGGGGATTTAATCGCCCAAGTATAACTATTTTTGGACCAACACCAGTTAGCAGAGTCTATATAACAGATATTAACAAAGTTATAAAATCAAGCTCTAAAGTTAATCCATATAAATTAAATAAGCAAGATTTTTCTATTGGTGAAATTAATCCACAAGATATTGTTAGCATTGCTAAAGAGTTAATATAGTATAATTTACTCAAAAAAAGGCTATATTTGGCTACTAAAAAATGGTATGGCTTAAAATTTTTATCTAAATATTTTAAGCAGTATAAAACTACTATTGTTTTTGCTTTAATCTCTATGGCTGGAGTAGCTATAACCTCAGCACTTACAGCTTATATTATGAAGCCTCTTTTAAATAATTTGTTTATTGAAAAAAATGAACAAATGCTCTATATGATACCGCTAATTATTATTTCAATTTTTAGTGCCAGAGGAGCTTTTAGATTTTTTAGCGCATATTTAAGTGAAAAAATTGGCGTTGAGATAACTCAAGATATTAGAGCAAAACTTTATGAAAAGATTTTAAATAGCAAAATGGATGCAATTGAACATAAAAGTTTAAGTGATATTAATACAAGAGTTATTGAAACCGTATTAAATTTACATCAAATTATATCAAAAGCTATTCCAAAATATTTAATTGGATTTATGACAATTTTAGCTTTGGTTGCAACTATTTTATACTTGAATTGGAGATTATCTCTTTTTGCTATTATTTTTGCAGTTATTGTAATTATACCTGTAAAAGTGCTTGGGAAAAGAGTAAAAAAACATGTTCATAAATCAGAAAGCTATGTAACAGAGCTTAACGAAAGAATTAATGAAACTTTTAACAACCTTGATATTGTAAAAGTTTACAATCAAGTTGACAATGAGAGAGTAAAATTTAGCAAATATTTAAAAGAGTATAAAAAAGCTCTACTTAAACTTGTAAAGTATCAAGAGTTAACTTCACCTTTGATGGAGTTTTTTGTATCTCTTTCTGTTGCTTCTGTTGTTTTTTTTGGTGGATATGAAGTTATTCACAACCGTATGAGTGTTGGTGATTTTTTTGCTTTTTTGACTGCTCTTATGATGCTTTATAGCCCCATAAAAACAGTTACAAAATACTCTTTAGTAATTAATATGCTTGATGGCTACATTGATAGAGTTGAAAATATCTTAAATTTAGAGCAAGAGGATAATACAAAAGAGAGATTAAGTAGTGAAATTGAAGAGATAGAGTTTATAAACTGTTCTCTTAAAATAAAAGATAAAAAGATTTTAAATAACTTAAATTTTTCTATCAAAAGGGGAGAAACTATTGCAATAGTTGGAAAAACTGGTGCTGGTAAAAGCTCTATTTTAACTCTTTTATTTGGCTTTAAAGAACCAACAAGTGGTGATATTTTAATCAATAAAAAGAGTATTAAAGATATAAATTTACTATCTTTAAGAGAACAGATATCTTATGTAAATCAAGCTAGTGGAATTTTTAATATTAGCATAAAAGATAATATAATTTATGGTTTAGATTATGATGAACATAGATATAAAAGAGCTATTGAGTTGGCTCATTGTGAATTTATAGGCTCTTTTAAAGAGAGAGATAACTTTATTGTTGGAGAAGGTGGCAAATTTTTATCTGGAGGGCAAAGGCAACGTATTGCACTAGCTCGTGCATTATATAAAGATGCACCACTATTTATTTTAGATGAAGCAACGAGTGCGCTTGATGCAAATACTGAAAGCTTAATTCAAGATAGCTTAGCTACAATTATGAAGCAAAAAACCACATTAATAATAGCACATAGATTGCAAACTATAAAACAAGCAGATATTGTTATTGTTTTAAGTGAAGGAAAAATTGTTGCAAGTGGTGGATATGATGAAGTTAGCAAAACTAAAGAGTTTAAAAAGAATTTTGCACTAAAGGGTTAAAAGAGAATGCATTTAATAATTGAACCACCAACTTGGCTAGGCGATGCAACAATGGCAAGTGGTGCAATAAAAAAGCTAATTAATGAACTAAAACCTAGCAAAGTTACACTCTTTGGAAGCATTACTTCAACTGCTCTCTTTCCAGAATATGAAGCAATTATAGATAAGCGAAATAATCGCTTAAAAAATTTTTTTAAAATGCCTAAAGCTGATATGTTTGTAAGCTTTAGAAGAAGTTTTTACTCTAAATTATTGCGTTTAAAAATTGGTGGTTACACTTTGGTTAAAAGTGGTAATGGACATTTATCAAAACAGTATAATGAGTATGTAGATAGTATTTTAAAGAAAGAGTTAGCTGAAGTTAAGCCTACTTTGCCTTTTGAAGCAAAAATTTACAAAAAACCAACAGTTGGCATAAATCCTGGAGCTGCATTTGGAGCTGCCAAAAGATGGTATCCACAAGAGTTTGCAAAGGTTGCAAATAGTTTAAATGCCAATATTATTATCTTTGGAGGACCTGGTGAAGAGCTTATGGCAAAAGAGATAGAAGATAATTTAGATAATAGTGTAGAGTATGTTAATTTATGTGGAAAATTAAGCATTAAAGAGCTTTGCGAATATTTAGGAGGATTAGATTTATTAGTAACTAACGATAGTGGTCCTATGCATATAGCAGCAAGTTATGGAGTAAAAGTTGTTGCTGTAATTGGACCAACAAGTTATAAGCATACATACCCATATAATACAGAGTATAAAATAGTTACAAAAAATTTATATTGCGCACCTTGCCAAAAGAGAGTTTGCCCAATTAAAACTCATGAGTGCATGAAAGAGATAAAAGCAAAAGATGTTTTAAATGCAATTGAAGAGTTAGAACCAAAATTACTAAAGAAGGAAGTGTAGTGTCGCCTAAAATAGATAATGCAAGAAAGATACTTTTGGGATTATATATATTTAGTATCCCTATTTCTGCTGCAATTAATAATATTCTATTTGGTTTTGTAATTCTATTTTGGATAATTTGGGGTGATAAAAAAGAGACACTTAAACTACTTAAAAATCCTTTAGTAGTTGCATTTTATACGCTTTTTGCAATATTTACTATAAGTATGCTTTGGAGTGATGATTTAAAGCAGGGATTGCTTATGCTAAAAAAGGAGATGTTTTATTTAGTTTTGCCAATTTTTATGAGTTTGGTAAAAAAAGAGGAGATAGATTTTTATCTAAAAAGTTTTTTAGCTGCAATGTTTATATCAGAACTCTCTTCATATTTAATTTTCTTTAAAATTGTGCCTCCATTTTTACATGCAACACAATATGACCCAGTGCCATTTATGGGAGCAACAGGGCATATATCTTATAATCCAATGTTAGTTCTTTCTATATTTTTGCTTCTATATTTTTTCTTTAGAAAAGATAATAGCAGTTTATGGTTTAAGATAATATCAGCTATATTTATTTTAACAATGACTATCAATTTATTTATAACAGGTGGAAGAGCTGGGCAAGTTGCGTTTTTCTTTGTTGCAATAGTTGCATTTATGCAGTTTTTTAAAGCCAATTTTAAAACATTTTTTATATCAATATTTGCAATAATAGCAATATTTTTTATAGCTTACAATAGTAGCACAATTTTTCATAATAGAGTTAATTTAGCAATACATGATGTTAAAACATTTAAACAAAATCCAAATACAAGTGTAGGTATGCGTCTTGCTAATTGGGAAAACTCTTTAAGACTTATAAAAAAACACCCTCTAACTGGTGCTGGTATTGGAGATTATAAAAAGGATTTAACTTACTATTTTAAAAAATATACGCCAAAGGCAGCTATATTACCTCAACCTCATAATATGTATCTTTTTGCTTGGGTTCATAGTGGTTTATTTGCACTTTTAGCACTACTATCTATTTTTGCTATAGAATTTAAAGGATATAGAGTTTTAAATGATGAATATAAGCCAATTAGACTTATTTTACCAACTCTATTTTTAATAATTATGTTTAGTGAGTCTTATCTATCTGTGCATTTTACCAAAATATTATTTTTGATTTTTAGTGCTTTTTTATTTAAAGAGTTAAATTTTAAAAAGCTAAAGGGTTAATATTTGAACTATTGTGAATATGATTCAAACTATAAAGAGTTAGCTCTAAATATTGAAAATTTTTTTAGCAACTCTAAAAACTTACTATTTCAGGGTAGAAATAGCATTAAAATAGTAGAGTTTAATAGAAAAAAAGTTGCTATAAAATATTTTAAAATTCCAAATTTTATAAATAAAATTGCTTATAGATTTTTTAGAGATTCAAAGGCAAAACGCTCATATAAAAATGCTAAAAAATTAATATATTTAGGTATAAATACACCAAAGCCTATTGCTTATGTAGAAAAACCAAAAGCTCTTTTTTTTGATAAAAGTTACTATATTTGTGAATTTTTTGATTACGATTTTGAGATAAGAGATGTTTTAAAAAGCTCTAATTTTAAAGATAGAGAAACTATTTTAAAAGAGTTTGTTAAATTTAGCTATAATTTACACAATTTAGGTGTTTATCATATAGATTACTCTCCAGGAAATGTTTTGATAAAAAGAGATAATAACTCTTATATCTTCTCAATTGTAGATGTAAATAGAATGAAATTTATAGATTTTAGCAATAGTTTACGTTTTAAAAATTTATCAAGATTCTCTACTTCAATAGAAGATTTAGAGTTTATAGCCAAAGAGTATGCAAAAATTTCTAGCATAGATGAGAATTTTGCTATTTTAGAGCTTAGAAAATATCACAATAAACATCAAGATTATCTTAAGAGAAAACAACTATTAAGAAAGTTAAAGGGTAAATAGTGAAAGAACCATTTATTTGGGATAACTACTCTGACCAACCATACCCTATAAAAGATAAAAAATATAAAAATTCACTTAGAGTAAAAAATCTATTTAACTATTTAAAAAACTTTATAACTACACTTTTACTCTTACCATTTATTATTATAGTAATGCCATTTACAAAGGCTAAAAAACTTCCAAATAAAAATTTTTATGGAATGGGAGTAGATATATCAAAAGGAGCTATTCAAAAAGAGTTAATTAATGAGCTTGGTATTAAAAATTTGTTAATTAGAGTTCCCTTATGGCATATTGATAGAGTAGATGAGTATATAGAGTTTGCAAAAAGTTTTGGCAGTGATAAAAATATTTTAATCAATATTTTACAAGATAGAGAGCATATAGAAGATTTAAAACTCTTAGAAAAAGATATAAATATAATTTTTAATAAATTTCAAAATATAACTAATGAATTTCAAGTTGCAAATGCAATTAATAGAACAAAATGGGGCTTTTTTTCAGTTGATGAGTATTTAAAATATTATGAAACTATACAAATTTTAAGAGATACTTGCTATCCAAATATTAAGTTAATAGGTTCTAGTGTAATAGATTTTGAACCACATATTACAATTAGAACGCTATATAATTTATTTAAAGTTAGGTATGATATATTCTCTACACTACTTTATGTAGATAGAAGAGGAGCTCCAACAAATAAGCAAATGTTAATTTTTGATACCAAAAGGAAGATTGATTTAATTTATACTATGGTTAAATTATCACCCAAAAGTAATAATTCAATATATATAACAGAGGTAAATTGGCCACTTAGTAATACTGCTCCTTATGCACCAACATCTGAAACAGAGTGTGTAAATCAAAAGAGTTATACAAAATATATGTTAGAGTTTTACAATATTGCAAAAGAAAGCAATAAAATCGATAGAGTATATTGGCACCAATTAATAGCACCTGGATATGGCTTGGTTGATAATAGAGATGGAATTAAAAAGAGAGAAGCATTTTATGAGTATAAAAGGATGATAAATGAAAATAATTAAAAAACTATTTAACTACTATCTTTTGATGATAGTAATATTTTTTATAGGAAGATTAGCCCTATTTATTTGGCAATTTAGCAGATTAAAAAATAGTGATAGCTCTATTTGGTTAACATTTATTTATGGCTTAAAGATGGATACAATGCTAAGTGCTATGCTACTTGTAATACCCCTTTTAGTGCTAACACTTGCTCCAAGCAATTTAAAAAAAATTGCAAATAGCTTTTTAAAGTTATATTTTGTAGCTATAATTTCACTAATTATCTATATTGAGTTTGCTACTTTTCCTTTTTTTGCACAATATGATGTAAGACCAAATTATAAATTTGTAGAGTATTTAGCATACCCAAAAGAGGTAATTGGTATGATTTTGGCTGATTATAAACTACCTCTATTTTTAGCTATTAGTGCAATTGTAATATTTATAATACTCTATTTAAAAAAGTTTTCAAATAGCTTTATAGAGATATTAAATACTCCATTAAAAAAGAGAGTTATTTGGTTTTTGCCAATAGCTTTAATTTTATTTATTGCGATTAGGTCATCGTTTGGACATAGACCAGCAAATATTTCTGATGCTATGTATTCAAATAATAGAATATTAAATGAAGTTACTAAAAACTCTCTATACTCAATTGGATATGCAATATATTCAAATAAAAATTCATCAGCTAAAGTTGCAAAACTTTATGGAAAAATGAATCCAAAAGAGGCTTTGGAGAGAGTTAAAAAGAGATTAAAAATTGAAGGTAGTGAATTTAATAGCACTTCACCATTTAGTCGCTTAGAGAAGAGTCATTTCAAAACTAATAAAAAGAGGAATTTAGTAATTTTTCTACAAGAGAGTTTGGGCTATCAATTTATCTCTCCTAAAATTACACCAAATTTAATAAAACTACAAAAAGAGGGTATCTGGTTTAATAACACTTATTCTAATGGAACACGCTCAGTTAGAGGAATTGCTGGGGTAACTTCTGGCTTTTTAGCAGTGCCTGGAAAGGGCGTGGTTAAGAGAAATAAATCTCAAAGTGGTTTTTTTACTTTTGCATCACTTTTAAAACCACTTGGTTATCATAGTATGTTTATTTATGGAGGAGAGGCAAGGTTTGATAATATGCGCTCTTGGTTTTTAGGCAATGGTTTTGATGAAATAATAGAGCAAAAAGATTATAAAAATCCACACTTTGTTGCAAATTGGGGTGTTAGCGATGAGGATTTAGTTAAAATGGCAAATAGAAAATTTAATAAATTATATAGTAGTGGTAAACCATTTGCAGCACTTATGTTTAGTTCATCTAATCATAGTCCATTTGATATACCAAATGATAAAGTAAAACCAATAATTCCAAATAAAAATTGTGTAGAAAATGCTGTGCATTATGCAGATTTTGCTATTGGCAAATTTTTTGAATTGGCAAAAAAATCACCTTATTATAAAGATACTATCTTTGTAGTAGTTGCAGATCATAATGTGCGTGTTTATGGAGATGATGTTGTGCCTGTTAATATGTTTCATATTCCAGCATTAATTATTGCTGATGGTATAGATAGCAAAATCTATAAAAAAGCTACCTCTCAACCTGATATATTAGCTACTGCCTTGGATTTATTGGGCAAAGATTTTAAATACCCTATTCTTGGAAAGTCGATATTTTCAGATAAAAAAGCAGATATTAATTTATTACAATTTAACCAAAATTATGCTCTTAAAGTAAAAGAGAAAGTAGCAGTAATTGTGCCAAAACAAGAGCCACAAACATATATTTATAAAAATAAGCATCTTATTAAAACAAAACATGACAAAGAGCTAGAAAAAGATGCATTGGCATTTATAACAACACTTAATTATCTATATGATAAACAGAAATTTAAGTAATTTATATAAAAATTTAAGCTTTTAAAAAACTCTAAAAGCTTAAATCTACTTCATTGCACAATGTATGTCCTATAAGAATGTGCATCTCTTGAATTCTTGGGGTATTGTTTGATGGAACAACAAGGTTTAAATCACAAAGTTTATTCATCTCTCCACCACTATTTCCACTTAAACCAAGAGTAGTTAACCCATGCTCTTTTGCCTTTTGAAGAGCTAAAATTACATTTTTTGAGTTTCCAGATGTTGATATACCAATTGCTAAATCACCCTCTTTTCCAAGTGCTTCTATTTGTCTTGCAAATACTATTTCATATCCAAAATCATTTGAAATTGCAGTAATAGCAGAAGTATCGGTTGTTAAAGCAATTGCTGCTAAGCCTATTCTATTTGTTTTGTAGCGTCCTGTCAGTTCAGCAGCAATATGCTGGGCATCTGCTGCACTACCTCCATTACCAAAAATTAAGACTTTATTGCCTTGTTTTAAGGTATTTATTAAAATTTGTGAAGCCTCTTCTATCTGTTTTGGCATCTGCTTAATTGTTGCCTCTATTGTAGCTTTATGTTCATTTAACTCTTCTAAAATTTTATTTTGCATATTATACCTTAGACTCTATTTTTTTAATAATATTTGAAGTGCTTTTACCCTCTACAAAATCAATTAATTTAACCTCTTTTGCTATATCACTTCCTACAACCTCTTTATCCTTATAGTCAGCACCTTTAACTAAAATATCTGGTTTAATTGTTTTAATTAATTCATAAGGAGTATCCTCTTCAAATGGAACTATATAATCTACGCTAGATAATGCGCTAAGCACAGTAGCTCTATCTATTAATTGATTTACAGGTCTATCTTTTCCTTTTAAACGCTTAATACTCTCATCGCTATTTAAGCCTAAAATAAGCACATCTCCTAACTCTTTTGCTTTTTGCAAATATGTGGTATGCCCACTATGTAGTATATCAAAACAACCATTTGTAAATACAACTTTTTTACCTTGAGATTTTAACTCTTTGGATATCTTTTCTATTTCATTAAGATTTTTTAATTTATTTGTTAGAGTGCTGTTTTTAAGAGAGTTTTCATATGCTTCTATCTCTGCAAAAGTAGCAACTGCGGAACCAACTTTACCAACAACAACTGCTGCTGCTGAGTTGGCAAATTTACAAGCTTGATAAATAGATTTACCATTAGCCAAAGCTACTGCAATTGCTGAAATTACAGTATCTCCAGCTCCTGTAACATCATAAACCTCTTTAGCCACTGTTGGTATTATTTGCAAACTCTCATCTAAAAGAGCTATTCCCTCTTCACTAAGTGTAATTAGAGGATATTTTAGCTCTAAAGTATCTTTAAAATATTTTAAGGCAACTTTTAAGTTATCTTTTGTATCTAAATTTATATTAGTTGCAATTTGCGCCTCTTTTTTATTTGGAGTAATTAGTGTAGCACCCTTATATTTACTAAAATCACTACCTTTTGGGTCAATTAATATTAATTTATTGCTATTTTTCGATAAGCTAATAAGCTCTTTTGCAAGATTTTTAGTTATAACACCTTTAGCATAATCAGATACTATAATGGCATCAAAATTATCTATTTTATCTCTTAATATATCTAATAAAGCATCAGAGGAGTTATCTGATATAGGCTTGGTAGTCTCTTCATCTAGGCGTAATACTTGATGTGTAGATACCATTATTCTACTCTTTTTTGTAGTAACTCTATTTGGCTCTACTAGGAGGTTACTCTCTATATTTTGCAATAAAGATTTTAACTCTTTAGCATTGATATCATCTCCAATTACGCTAAATAAAGATACATTAACATTTAATGCTAAAAGATTATTTACAACATTTCCAGCTCCTCCAAGAGTTGATGTGCTTTTTTGCTTTAATACTACTTGAACTGGAGCTTCGGGGGATATTCTATCACAACTTCCCCATATGTAGCTATCTATCATTAAATCACCAATAACTGCTATATTTAAACTTCTACTACTCATTATTAAGCCTTAAGTGATTTTTTAAAATTGTAGCAAAAAAAACTTCATATGAAGATATTAATGCCTCAAAAAAAGAGGCTTAGAGTATAAAGTAAATTTAAAAAACAAGAAAAAAGGAGAAGTATTTTATATTAAAAAGATATATTTGTTAAGTTCTTAAAGTGGCCGGGAGAGGGGGATTCGAACCCCCGGTGGCTCTCACCACACCGGTTTTCAAGACCGGCACGTTCAACCGCTCCGACATCTCCCGAAACAATAAAAAAGTGGAGGCGGCACCCGGATTCGAACCGGGGATCAGAGCTTTGCAGGCTCCTGCCTTAGCCACTTGGCTATGCCGCCAAAAAAGCCGCCTTATAAAACAGATTCTATATTATAAATATAACATTTATAATATGGAGTGATTTTTAAAAGTGGTGCCCGGGGCCGGACTTGAACCGGCACGGCCAAAACGGCCAAGGGATTTTAAGTCCCTCGTGTCTACCAATTCCACCACCCGGGCAAATAAATGCTGGTAGGACACCACATTAACAATAGTTGGAGCGGGAGACGAGATTCGAACTCGCGGCCCTAACCTTGGCAAGGTTATGCTCTACCCCTGAGCTACTCCCGCTTATTTGGAGTGCAATTATAACTATTTAACTTTAAAAAAACTTTAAACTATTTAGTGTTTATAGATTTTTTTAAAAAAATATCTTTTTAGCTGGTTTTTGGTATAATATTGCGATTTCAAAAATAGGAAAAACAATGAGAAGTGATGAAGTAAAAAAAGGTTATGCTAGAGCGCCACATAGAAGTTTACTAAGAGCAACAGGGCTTAAAGATGAAGATTTTGATAAACCATTTATTGGTGTTGCAAACTCTTTTATTGAGATAATTCCAGGACACTTTTATTTAAACAAAGTAGCTGAAATTATAAAAGATGAAATTAGAGCAAATGGATGTGTGCCATTTGAGTTTAATACAATTGGTGTAGATGATGGTATTGCGATGGGGCATGATGGTATGCTCTATTCATTGCCAAGTCGTGAAATTATTGCAAACTCCATTGAAACAGTAATGAATGCGCATAAACTTGATGCTATGATTGCTATTCCAAATTGTGATAAGATTGTTCCTGGTATGATAATGGGGGCTTTGCGTGTAAATGTTCCTACTATCTTTGTAAGTGGTGGTCCTATGAAAGCTGGAGCTATGAATGATGGCACACCAATAGATTTAGCTACAGTATTTGAAGGTGTTGGAGCATATGAAGCTGGTGAAATTAGTGAAGATACATTAGTAGAGATGGAGTGCAATGCATGTCCAGGAGGTGGTAGTTGTAGTGGTATGTTTACTGCAAATTCAATGAATACATTAATGGAAGCTATGGGAATTGCACTCCCTGGAAATGGAACAATTTTAGCTCTTACAAAAGAGAGAGAGGAGCTTTTTAAAAAGGCTGCTAGAAGAATTTGCGAAATTGCACTCTCTAAAGATAGTAATAAGATGAACTTTAGAAATATTTTAAATGAGAATGCTGTTAGAAATGCATTTGCTGTTGATATGGCAATGGGTGGAAGCTCAAATACAGTTTTACATATGTTAGCAATTGCAAATGAAGCAGATGTAAATTTTAATATTGCAGATATTAATGATATTAGCCAAAAGGTAAGCCATATTGCCAAAATTAGCCCTAGTTTAACAACTGTTCATATGGAAGATATTCATAGTGCTGGTGGTGTAAGTGCAGTATTAAAAGAGATGACAAAGCGTGATAATAGTGTGCTTTTAGATAATCCAACAGTTACTGGAGAGAGCCTCTTTGAGAGAATTGCTGATGCTAAGATTTTAGATAAAGAGATTATCCACACAATTGATAATCCATACTCAGATGTTGGTGGTTTAGCAATTTTATTTGGTAACTTAGCAGAGCAAGGTGCTGTTATTAAAACTGCTGGTATTATTGGGGAGAGAAGTTTCAAAGGGAAAGCTGTATGTTTTAATTCCCAAGATGAAGCAATTGCTGGAATTACTAGTGGTAAGGTAAAAGCTGGTGATGTTGTAGTATTAAGATATGAAGGTCCAAGAGGTGGTCCTGGAATGCAAGAGATGCTAAGCCCAACAAGCCTAATTATGGGTATGGGTTTAGGTGATAGTGTTGCATTAATTACAGATGGTCGCTTTAGTGGAGCTACAAGAGGTTTAAGTATTGGTCATGTTAGCCCAGAAGCAGCTGAGGGTGGTTTAATTGCACTTGTAGAAGATGGTGATGAGATATTTATTGATGTAGATGAGTATAAAATTGAGCTTTTAGTAAGTGATGAAGAGATTGCAAAAAGAAGAGAAAACTTTAAGCCAATTGAAAAAGAGTTAACTAGCCGCTGGTTAAGACAATATAGAGCATTAGTAACAAATGCTAGTAAAGGAGCTGTTTTAGAGGCTTAAACCTCTAAAAGAGTTTATCATAGATTATATTATTTAGCTACATTTTTTTCAGCTAAATCAAGTGTAAAGTAGTATTTATCTCTTGTTTTTTGATAACCAACACCAGCATATGTAAAGCGTGGATTCATTAATATTTTGCAGTGTTGTTCATCATTTAGCCAATTATCAACTGCCTTTTTATAGTTATCTGAAAATTTAGAGCTTTTAGTATTTTTAAATTTAGTAAATGTAATATTCTCTCCAACTAATAAGTTTGGTTTTACAGGATATCCATAATAGGTTATTCTATCTACAAATGTGCTATGTAAAGCACCCTTTGGTTTTGCAGCATCTAGTTCTGTTCCTGAGCCATTATGTTGTAAAAAGTTATTTATTGCCATATCTTTAGAGTGTGATATTGCCGCTCTTTCTAATGCACCGTTGCTATATAAAGGTGGGGCTGGTGGAGCGCATTTTGCTCCTTTATTTCTTATGCTATTTATATATGATAAAACTTCATTACTCTCTTGTGAACTTAAATATTTGTTGCTATTAATTTCTACATTAGCAAATCTTTTTTGTGGAGCTTTTAATGCTCTGTGAGTTGCTGATGAACATCCGTTGATTGAAAATATTGATATTATTGAAAGAAGAGCTATTTTTTTATACATTTATTCCCTTTTTATTGATGTAAATATTATTTTATAATCATTGTATCTTATTATATGTTAAAGTTATACTTATATCGGTTAAAAGGAGTTAAAAAAGTTTTTAGGGGAGTTACTAATTTCCCCTACTTCCTGGTTTTATTGCAGTTGAGCCCTCTTTACAAAGTGGACAATTAGATGGTTCATAAATTTCAAACTCAAAATCTGCTAATGCAAAAAGTGGTTTATTTGTTGGTAGTTTACACTCTGGTTTTGGAGAGTTTTGAGTGCCTTCTCTTTTACAAAAGCCTCTATTAGCAAGTGCGGCAAAGCCTACAACATTTGCACCTAGAGATTCAATTATATCACTTGCTTCAAGAGCAGAGCCTCCAGTTGTAATTATATCTTCACAAATTAAGATATTTTCACCCTTAGCTACTTCAAAACCACGGCGAAGTTCCATTTTGCCCTCTTTTCGCTCTACAAAAATTGAGCGAACTCCCAAAGCTCTTGCTAGTTCATAACCAGCAATTACGCCACCAAGAGCTGGAGCGCAAACTGTATCTATCTTGATGCCACTACTTTTTATCATATCTGCTAGTGCTGTTGCTAAAAGCTCTGCTCTTTTTGGGTCTTCTAAAACTTTTGCACTTTGTAGATAATTTGGAGAGTGATTACCGCTACTTAATATAAAATGTCCACTTAAAAGTGCGCCACTATCTTTATAAATTTGCTCTATATTCATAGTTACACTTTTAAAATATCAGCTTCTTTAGATTTTAAAGCTTCATCAATTTTAGCAATATGCTCATCTGTAATTTTTTGAACACTATCTTGAGCTTTTTTGCTCTCATCTTCACTTATCTCTTTATCTTTCTCAAGACGCTTAATTTTATTATTTGCATCTTTTCTAACATTTCTAACTGCTACTTTTGCATCTTCAGCCATTGATTTAGCTTGTTTTACAATTTGCTCTCTTTGCTCACTTGTCATTGGTGGGAAAAATAGCTTAATAAAATCGCCATCATTATTTGGATTTACGCCTAAATTTGCTTGTTGAATTGCCTTTTCAATATCTGGCAACAAACTCTTCTCCCATGGAGAGATTGCAATTGTTGTTGCATCAAGTGCAGTTACACTTGCAACTTGATTTAGTGCAGTTGCTGTGCCATAGTAATCTACTTTAACATCATCTACAACAGAAGTTGTAACTTTACCAGTTCTTAGAGTTAAGAATCTCTTTTTCATTGTATCTATGCTTTTTTGCATATGATCTTTTGTATCGTTTAAAATTTCATTTACCATAGTAAATACCTTTTAGTAAAATTTTTTATTATTTTAGCTTTTTTTTGGTAAATATTGAGTTATTTTTAAGATTTAGTGTAGCAAAAGAGAGTTACTTTGTAGTATTGCTCTCTTTTTTCTCAGTTGCCGGGGCTTTTGGAACTTCTGATTTTTTATCTTTTGGAGATGTTAATGGAATAGTAACTTTTTTTGCTGGTATTTCTGTTTTAATTGTATCTACTGCACTTTTATTATTCTCTTGTGAGTAGAAGTATCCAAGTGCTAGTGTATTAATTACAAAAAGTAGCGCTAGTGTAAATGTTGCTTTTGTTAAAAAACCAGCTGGTCCTTTTGCTCCAAATACAGATTCGTTACTACCACTATATGCACCCAAACCGATGCTTGAACTCTTTTGCAGTAGAACTAAAATTGTAATTAAGATAGCTAAAACTATCTGAACAATAAATAGAGTTGATGTCATAAATAATCCTCTTTAAGTGTAAAATAATATAATTGGCGCATTATATCTAAAAAAACTTCAAAGTAAAATGAATGGGAAGCAATGAGAGTTAAAGAAGAGTTTAATAAATATGCCAAAAATTATAGCAAATATAGCCATATTCAAAATAAAATAGCTTCAATTTTAGTAGAAAATATAGATAGCTTTAGAGTTGATAATATAGTTGATATTGGCTCTGGAGATGGAATGATATATAAAAAACTGATAGAAAAAGATATAAAATTTAAAAATTTTTATGCCATTGATTTTGCTCCAAAAATGCTTAAGTTGCACCCTAAAGAGAGCAGAGTTAAAGTAATTTGTGCAGATTTTAATAAAGGTAAAATTTTTAATTTACTAAAGGATAAAGGCATAGATTTAGCTATATCTTCATCTGCTTTACAGTGGGCTAAAGATTTAAAATTTACATTTAAAGAGATATCTAAGGTATCAAATAGTGGACTCTTTTTTCTCTTTACATCAAATACATTCAAATCTTTACATAATTTAGTAGGAGTAAAATCTCCTATTTTCTCTGAATATGAAATTGTAGATGCCTTTATTAATAGCTATGAGAGTTTAAAAATTCAAAAGTTTAGCTTTAAATTAGAGTTTAGAGATACTCTTGATATGTTGCGCTATATAAAAAAAAGCGGTGTAGGTGGCAATTTAAGATTAAATTATAGTGATATTAAATATATTATTAATAACTACCCTAACGATTATTTAGAGTTTGAAACAATATTATTAAAAGGTAAAAGTAGATGCCAAAGCTAAATGAGTATAAAAAACTACTTAATGAACAGTTGTTCTTTGAAGCCCATGAAGCCCTAGAGGAGTATTGGTTTCCAAGAAGAAAAGATAAAAGTAGTGATATTTTGATAATAAAAGGTTTTATAAATGCTGCTGTGGCTTTTGAGCTAAAAAAGCGGGGCAGAGATAAAAATGCCATAAAGGTTTGGCAAACTTATAAAAAGTTTTCTAACTTAATTAAAAGAGATGAAAAGGAGTTATATAGGTTAAAAATATTTGTTGATAATTTTGCAAAAAATTGGCTATTTAATAATATTAATATGTTATAATATCAATATATAGTTTAGAGGGACTACCATGAAAAAAATTATCTTATTTATATTATTACCTATTTTTGCAATTTTTATAGCAATATTTGTTATTTTATTTACACCTTTTGGCTCAAATGCTATTATTAAACCAATAGCAAATAGTCTTATAGAAAAGAAAATTAAAGAGCCAAAAGTTGAAATTACAAAGTTAAATAGTAAATTTGGTTATATTGATATTGATGCAAAAAGTAGCAATGGAATAAAAGCAAACACTAATGGTAGCGTAGAGTATTTGGATAAAAAGTTTGATTTAGCCTACACAATTAATGCTCCAAGTGTAAAGATGAGAGAGCAAGAGATAAAAGTAGATTTAAGTCTTAGAGGACAAGCAGTAGGAAGCGTTAAAAACTTTGGTGTAAATGGAAGTGGAAAGGCGTTTGATTCTGATATTAAATATAAATTTATAATTAAAAACAGTAATCCTCAATCTATTGAAGCAATTATTGATAGCGCACAAATATCTAAAATATTTGCTACTTTAAATCAAGTTCCTATTGTTGATGGATACCTTTTTGTAAATGCAAATATGCCAAGTTTAGATATTAAAAATCCAAGTGGTAAAGCTCATATTGAAGTAAAAGATGGAAGATTTAATAGAGGTTTTATAAAAAGAGAGTTTAAGATACTTTTACCTAAAGATGAAAAATTCAAAGCAAAAATAGATATGGCTGTTGCTAAAAAATATATTATTGGAAAGGGTGATATAAATACTACAACTGCCAAACTTAAGATAAAAAAGATTACTTCTACACTAAACTTTAAACAAGCTAAAGCTTACTACAATTTAAAAATTGATAATTTAGCTAGAATTAATCAAATAGCAAATATAAAACTAAAAGGCAGATTAGATTTAGATGGTGCTTTTTATGCAAATTTAGCTAAAAATATATATCAATTTGATGCACTTACAAAATCTTTAGGTGGTAAACTAAAGCTCATATACAATACAAATAGAGTAAAGTTAAATTTAAAAGATATATCAATTGTTAAAGTTTTAAGAATGCTCTCTTTGCCATACTATATAAGTGCCGGAAGAGTAAATGGGGTAGTAAATGTTGCAGATATAAAACATTTAAACGGTTTATTTGATATATCTTCAAGTGGTGTAATTAATAGAAAGCTATTAAAAGTTAAGTTACCAAATTATAAATATAGCATAAAAGCAAAAGCTATTTTAAAAGACTCTATTTTGACTCTAAAAAGAGCAGATATTAATAGCAAATTTTTAGCACTTAATCTAAAGAATACAAAATACTCTATTTTAACAAGCAGAGCAAAAGGGGATTATGCTCTAAGAATAGCTAATTTAAGGGCTTTAGAGAGTTTTACAAAACAACCTTTAAGAGGAAAATTATCTGCAAGTGGAGCTTTCTCTTATGCAAAAGATAATATAGCATTAAACTTAATTACAAAATCTTTTGGTGGAGTATTAAAAGCTAAATATAGAGGCAAAAGTTTAGCTACACAATTTAGAGATATCTCTTTAGATAAAGTATTATATATGCTAAATCAACCCCATTTATTAAGTAGTGCTTTTGCATCAGGAGATGTTAAAATATATGATATAGATAAGTTAGATGGTAAATTTACACTTAAATCTACTGGAGCAGTTGATACAAAAAGTATTAAAAAATTATATAATATAGAGTTAGGAAAACTATTTAGATACTCTATATTTATAAAAGATGCAACAATAAAAGATGGAATATTATTAACAAAACCTAAGCTAAATACAACAATGGCTGCTATGAACTTTGATTATCTTAATTATGATATAAAAAAGCAAAATTTATCTGCAAAATATAGTTTAAAAATTGATGATTTAAGAAGGCTTCAACCAATAATTAAACAGCAGTTAAATGGCTCTTTTAGTGCAAAAGGTAATATAAAATATGCGGCTAAACAACTCTTAATAAATGGTGTTGCCAATGAACTTGGTGGAGTTATTAATTTTATGGTTGAAAATAGTAATATTAAGGTAAATGGCGCTGGAATAAGTGTTGTTAAAGCTTTTAAAATGCTAAATTATCCACCAACTTTAGATGGCGTTGCAAAGATAGATTTTAAATATAACACAAAGAGCAAAAGTGGTAATTTTATTTTAACTTTAAATGAAGCTAGATTTTTAAATTCACAACTTGTAGATAACCTTAAACAGTATGCAAATTTTGACCTCTCTAAAGAGATTTTTAGAAGTGCTAAAATTGATGGCACAATTAGTGGTGATATTATAACATTTAACTTAAATACATCTAGTCAAAGAGTTAAAATATCTACCCAAAATGCAAAAATTAATACCAAAACTCAAACTATTGATGCAAGAGTAAAAGTAGTTCAAAAAAATCAAGATTACAACTTTAGAATTACTGGTCCAATTAAATCTCCTCATATAAAAATATTATTTGGTGGATATATTAAGAAAAAGGTTAAAAAGAGAGTTTTAAAAGAGTTAGAAAAAGCAGGTGTAACAAAAAAAATAGATAAAGAGATTAAAAAAATTATCCCAAATGAAATAAAGGCTCTAAAAGATGATAATGCTACAAAAGAGAAGATAAATAAGATAATTCCAAAAGAGCTAAAAGGACTCTTTAATAAACTATAAACTGTGTTTTAAGTAGTTGAGTATATAGGAATTGTTGCATTTGCAATAAGTGGCTTTTTGGTAGGTATTAGAAATAGACTCGATCTTCTTGGTGTTTTAATTTCTGTTTTTTTAACTGCACTTGGAGGAGGAGTTATAAGAGATATTTTAGTAGATAAAACACCTTACTCTTTTACACACTATGCTCCAATTATATTTGTTATTTTAGTTATTTTATTTATGCTTATTTTTAAATTATATAGACAAAATAAACTTGAAAAGAGACTTTTTTTTATTATAAGCGACTCTTTAGGGTTGGCTTCATTTTCAATTTCAGGAGCTATAGCTGCACTTGAGAGTAATTTTAATATTACAGGAGTTTTAGCAATTAGCTTTATTTCATCTGTTGGTGGTGGAATAGTTAGAGATATCATCATAAATGAGGTGCCTTTAGTATTTAAGACAGGTCTTTATGGCACAATATCTTTGTTAATTGGAGTAGTTATATATATTAAACTATTTTAAATACATTAATATAAGCAGTTTAATATTAATACTAACTCTAGGAACACTCCTTAGAGTATATGCCTATTATAAAAAGTGGTCTTTGCCCAGAATAGATTAAATCTATTTACTTTTTTGCTCTTGCACCTGCTAGTAGAAGAGTCCAGTAAGCTTTGTTATCTTTATTGCTAATTACTTTAGCTAGTGCTACATCTGTATATCTACTATCCATTATAACTTTGCAGTCATTTGGGTTTTTAAGCCAGTAGCCTATTAACTCTCTTGGACCTTTTAGGGTATTTGTGGTAGTTCTAATAATAAGTTCACCACTTAATATCTTTTTTGAATTTACCTTTTGGTTAACTCTTTCATAAAAGTAACTACCTCTATTTAATTTTAAATTTTGAGCTGTAATATCTGTTTTGGTTCCAGAACCCATATGCGATAGCTTATTATTTACTGCCATATCTATTGAATGCTCTTTTGCATGGTAGTATAAGCCTTTATTCCATCTTAAAGGATTTGTTGCACGAGAGCAAATTTGGTTTAAGCTTCTTGCTTCATTAATTGCTTTTAGGGTTGCTTGTGAAATTGTTAATTTTTTAAGATGCTCTGTTTTTGCATATGTTTGAGTTACGCTTTGAGCTTTTTGGAACTGGTCATTAATTTTATTAATTGGCTCTGTGGCAAAAAGCGAAAGTGGCAATATTAAATATAAAAAAAATTTATAATCCATAATATCCCTTTATTTGGTAAAAATTAACCATATTATATCATAATTATAATCTCTTATCAAAGAGATATAAAATATAAATAACTATAAAATGTGTAGTTTTGTTATATCTGTTTATTATTTTGATATAAAAAAAATCTTAATTAATCATTAATTAACTAATTTTATATCAATTTATGGAGTAATTTTTTGTTTAGAAACAAAAAAGACAATTTGTTAAAATCTCTATTGTATGGTATCATTATCAATATGCTTACTATCCTAAAGGGGAGAGATAATGTTTTTAAAGAGATTTACTTTAATAGTTATGGCTATATCTTTATTTATTTCAATATCAAATGCAAAAGAGTATAAAGTAAAAATTACAGAAAATTTACCTTATGTTGATGTTGATGTTCTTGGAAAACCTGTTAGAATAGATAGAATTCAAGATACCAAACATAAACTGAAAAACTCTTATGTTAAAACATCAAGACCTTGCCCACCTTTTTGCGTTCAACCATTTGAGCCAATAAAAGGCATTGAAACTTATGGAGAGCTAGAGTTATTAAATTTTTTAAAAAATGAAGTTAGCAATAATAGTGGTGTATTAGTTGATGCAAGACTTCCTAAATGGTATAAAGAAGGAACAATTCCAGGTGCAATAAATTTACCATTTTCTATACTTAATCCTAAAACTTCAAAAGATTATCTTGAGCAAGTATTACCAATTTTGGGTGCTAAAAAAGATGGAGATAAGTGGGATTTTAAAGATGCACAAAAGCTAGTTATTTTTGATAATGGCCCATGGTGCCAACAAGGTGTTAGAGCTATGGAGCATCTCTTAGAGATTGGTTATCCAAAAGATAAAATAAAGTATTATCGCGGTGGTATGCAGTATTGGGAAATACTTGGGTTTAAAGTATTAAATAATAAAAATTAGGATGTTCTAATGCAAAGACTCTTTTTAGCACTTATTTTACCACTATTTTTATTTGCAATGAGTGATAAAGAGTTAGCTACTGCTATTAATCTTGCTGGAAAACAGAGAATGCTAACGCAAAAAATGAGTAAAGATGCTTTAATGATATTTAAAGGAGTAGATGTTAAAAATAGTCAAAAAGAGTTAAAAGAGTCATATACTCTATTTGATAAAACACTAAAAGGTTTGTTAAATGGGGATAAAAGTTTAAACCTAGTGCCATCAAATAATAAAAAAATAGAAGACAAACTAAAAGAAGTAGAGAAACTATGGAAACCTTTTTTAGTAAAAATTAAAGAGGTAGAGAGCTTCAAAAATTTAACAGATAAAACTTTTGAGTATATTGACAAAAATAATTTACCTCTTCTTAAAAAGATGAATGAGGCGGTTACTTTATATACAAAGCTAGGAGATAGCAAAACAAGCAAACTTAAAATGGCAAATGATATTAATTTAGCAGGAAAACTTAGAATGCTAACTCAAAGAGTAGCTAAAGATGTTTTACTCTACCAATTAGATTTAAACCCAAAAGAGGCTTTAAAAGATTTAGACTCTTCTGTAGAGCTATTTGATAAAATTTTAAATGGCTTATATAATGGAGATAAAGAACTTAAATTAGAGGGAACGAAACTACCTAAAATTATAAAACAGTTAAATATTGCAAAAGAGAGTTGGCAGAAGACAAAACCACTAATAGCAGAAGCTATAAAAGATAAAAATAACTTAAAATTAACAGATGAACTTATTAGAAAATTAGATAAAGTAAAATATGAAGTAAATATAGCAGTTGGATTGTATGAGAAGTCTTTAAATAGACAAAAACAGGTTTTAAAACTAAATGCTTTAATAGATGGTTTTATGACTAAAAAGAGTAATTCAAAACATTTAATCAATTTAGCAGGTAAACAGAGAATGCTAACTCAAAGAGTTTCTAAATTGGCAATTGAGTGTGGCTTCTCATTAAGAGCCAATAGTTGCGAAATGATGGAAAAATATATGAATCT
>Ga0256834_1000672_pt1 | contig 24445 bp, 39 predicted proteins | sample 4281140metaG_FD_190536 | JGI IMG/M metagenome (GOLD analysis project Ga0256834, IMG submission 190536) | Hydrothermal vent microbial communities from East Pacific Rise, Pacific Ocean - 4281-140 | ecosystem: Environmental > Aquatic > Marine > Hydrothermal vents | place: Pacific Ocean: East...
AAGCAGACGGCTTGTGGCTCTTTTTAGTTTACTATTGTCAACCATGCTGAACATTGTTTTAAAGTCTACCCATTTATCTCTCTCATTGTTTGCCAAAGGGAAAATGGTGAAAAGCACACCTCTGTAGGACATAAACGTAATGTTTAATCGTTCATCGGCTTTTATGACATCTCGTTCAAATGTACCTCTTTTTGAGGGAACAAGTTGGTTTGCGTGTTTTACTTCTTTGGTGAGTTTATAGTTTCCTTTTTCATCAAAGAAATCAATGAATTTTGCCAGTTTTTGATGTTGGGGGATATTTAAAAGTTTTTTTAGCTTGGGTGTTTTAACACGTATAAGATTTACTTTTTTCCAAAGTTCAGGTTTTGAGAACATCCCTAAGATGACTTGGTTTGCCGTCATGTTATGCCATTGGTCTCTTCCTGTTAATTTGTTGAGTACTTCACGGTTTTGTGTGTCGAGTGGTTTCATTCTTCCTACAGGGTCTTGTACCACCAAGGTTCCAAACGCCTTTGCCAGTTCTTTTGAATTTTGTTGGTGTTCCAAAAGATAGCTGTCGATGAAAGAAGATGCATAAGTAGGGACATGAGTGCTGAAAAGCCCCATAGAAAGCACAAAAATAGCAATGGGCATCTTTTTTATTTTAGAAATTAAAAATTGAAATCTTGATTTTTTATCAAACAGATTTAAAATAAGTCCTAAAAAAAGTAGAAAGTACCCAATATAAGTTACTTCCATGCCTGGGTCTTTGTTGACGGTGAGCTTTGTTCCTTTCTCATCATCGTCATAAGATGTTTGAAAAAATTTATAGCCCTTATAGCTTAGGGTATGATTCATGTAGATATCTGCCATAAAAGAGAGATTCTCTTCTTTGTCTAGTATCGTTACCTTAGAAGAGAACTCTGATGGGGAACGACTACCAGGGTAGCGTTTTAGAGTAAAATCTTCTAAAGTAACATAAAAATCTGTTTTGATTTCTTGTTTCTCATCGATTACAATAATATTAGATTTTTCTCCCTCTCTAATGTGCATAACACCGTCGTATCCGAGATAGTGTGTTAAGGCAGACCCTAACAAAATGATAGTAAAAGAGAAGTGAAATAGCGTTCTTGCTTTTATTTTGTACATTTTAACTTTATGCATTACGGTAAGCATATTGACAACCGTTAAAAGAAGTGTTAGTTGATACCAAAAAGAGTGATAGACCAATTCTTTTGCACGTTGTGAGCCAAAGTCATTTTCTATAAAAGTACCGATTGCTGCCCCTATGGCTAAGATTAGCAGTAAAAATATCATGGTTTTGTAAGAGCTTATTAGTTTATACATGAGAAGGTGGAATTTCTTTTTATTTGATAGATGATGGGATGTTTCCCATCATCAAAGTTTTAGGCTTATTTTAAATCTGAATAAGCAGTCTCAACATCATCTAATCCAACACGAGATTTTTTTGGATTTAAATTGTAATTTTTCTCAGCTTGTTTATACCACTCTTTTTCTAGGGTTGCTTTAAAATTTAGTTTTTCTTTAACTAATTTTTCAAATGGAACACCTACAAGTTTTTGAGCTATCTCTTTAGTAGAGAAATCAGGAGCAATGTATCTCTTTACCCCATGGTCTGCAAGTACGGAGACCAGTTTAATTCTAGCTTGCATAGCTGTTTCATTTGCCACACTTAGAATTCTTAATGTCTCTTCTGGTGCGTGGAAGAATCCAGCATGAGAAGCTACAGCATAATCCCATTTCCATTGGGCTGAACGAATGTCTGCTCTTACTGCTTTAAGCTCTTCATCACTTGCCCCAACTTCCATTGCTTTGGCTGTTTCTAGGTGTGCTTTTGCTAGGTTATCCATAACAATTTGGGCCAATTGCTCTTTTCTTTCATATTTTCTATGCACGATACTTTTAAGTTTTTCTTCGCTCTCTCTGTGACACGGCATACAAGATCTGTCCATAGTCTCTAAAGGATTTTGTAACTGGTGGTCAGAATATTTGACAGAACCTTCTTGTGTGTAAGGCATATGACAATCTGCACACGATACCCCTTTTTGTCCATGAATACCTGTTCTAAATAGACTGTACCCAGGGTGTTGTGCTTTTAACATTTTTGTTTTAGAGAGTTTATGTGTCCAATCAGAGAAATCCAAATCATTGTAATATTTCTCTTTCCCCTCAACGGTTAAACCATTTGCCCATGGAAGTGTCGTCACTTTAGCAATTTTTTTGTTCCCATCTTTATCTGTCCAAGGTGTTTTATGAAAATAGTACTCATTATGACATTGTGCACAGACCAAACTTCTTTTTTCTTGGTGTGTTGATTCTTCAAAAGTAGGAAGTCCTGCTGATTTTAAAGCTTTGTCTAAATGAGGAACCCTTACAGTTAATTCCCCTGTTTTATTAGAGTGACAATTGGCACAACCAATGGTATTGACAATTTCATTACCATATTTTGACCATTTACCTGTAAAGAACTCTAATTCACCATCTCTCTCTTGAATTCTAGGAACATCAGGAGATTTACAAGTCCAACATGCTGTTGGCATTGGTCCTGTTTCTTCATCTTTTGGTGCACCTGTTCTAAGCGTATTGACATTGTCTTGAAGTGCATAGTAGTGTCCACGAGGTGCATTATAGTCTTTTGAAAAACCATACCCAGCCCAAAGTACAGGGAGTTGAGGGTTTTCTTTAAGCATATCAATTAACTTGTCCCCCTCTTTTGTCTTCTTCCATGAACTGTATTGCCGAGGGTAATACTTTGCCCACTCTTCATTTTTATGTTGTACCGCTTTTTCGATGATAGGGTTTTCAGCTAATGCAATTCTTTCTGCTTCTCGGTTGTTGATACTTCCTGCTAAAAGTGTCATAGCACAAAGAGATACAACCCCTCCTGCTAGTAAAAGTTTGTAATTCATTTTCATTTTCTCTCCTTTATTTTACTTCGTGTATGCCCAAGTTGTTAGGCGTAGTTGTTAATGCTCTTACTTTCCCATGTGGTACGTCTTGATGACATGACCAACATTTTCGTCCATTTTCAATGTTTTCGTCATCAAAATTATGGTATTTGTTCGCATTCGCACTTATAGTTGATGTCATACTCTTATGACATGAAATACAGTTTGCTTGAACCCGACTTGCTCCATCTTCACTGATTTTAATGGCATGGTCATATGTATCAAAGGTAAATGCCACTGTATGGTTAAATCCATCTCGGGCTTTTGCCATATACTTGCTGAAAAAACCATCTGTTGGTAAATGGCACTCAATACAAGTTACATCACGAGCATGTGAACTGTGTTGCCATGTCGCATATTGTGTGTTCATTACATGACAGTTGATACAAGCTTTTGGATCCTTTGACAAATAAGACAATGCTTTTGAAAGATAAATCATATAAAGAAATAAGAGTATTGCAATTACAAATGTAAAAATTGCAACTTTCTTAATCCTATCATCTGCACCTTCTGACCTAAATTTTTTCCCCATATTTTTCCCTTTTGTATTTAATAATGATACATTTTATAATGCGTCATTGTCCTTCTCATTTGTACGAATACGTAAAGTACTTTCAATATCAGAAACAAAAATTTTTCCATCACCAATCTTACCTGTGTGTGCAGCAGTTTTAATAGCATCAATAGCTTTGTTTGCAAACGCTTCATTACTAACTACAATTTCAATTTTTACTTTAGGTATGAATTCAATTGCATATTCAGCCCCTCTATAGAGTTCTGAATGACCTTGTTGTCTTCCATAACCTTTTACTTCAGATACGGTCATACCTTCAATACCCATCTCCACTAAAGCATTTTTAACATCTTCTAGTTTAAATGGCTTAATTATTGCTTCAATTTTTTTCATATTTTAATCCTTTTCAAAGATGAATCCATTTAAGGATTCATAGCTGTTTCCCCATGAATGACTGTATCAAGACCTCGTTCTTCAGTCTCTTCATCAACCCTACCTATACCTTGTAAAACTGAAGTAATCCCACCACTTTTCAATGTTGCTAAAAAACCACTGGTCGTTAACGCGGCTGATATAAAAAATACAATCGCAGTGACAATAGCACTATATACAACGGTTAACCCAATTGCTTTAATCTGTGATGCTAGTTGTGTCAACATGCTGTAATCACTTTCGATTAAATAAGGTGCAATAAATAGAGCCGTAGCAATTGAACCCCATATTCCTACAAGACCATGTACCCAGAATGCATCAAGACTATCATCAACATCGAACATTTTTTTGAATTTGAATACACCAATGAAACCTATAACACCTCCAATGAAACCAATAACAAGTGCACCTGTTAGACCAGCTGAACCACTAGCTGGTGTGATAGCAACTAGACCAGCAACTGCTCCTGATGCACCACCAATAAGTGTAGGTGTTTTGTATACTATATACTCCGCAGTTAACCATCCAATAACACCTACAGCAGCTGCAACATTTGTAATAAGGAAAGCATTACCTGCTACGCCATCAGCCGCAATTTGTGAGCCAGCATTAAATCCAAACCAGCCAAACCATAAAAGTATCGCACCCAGTACAGCTAAGACAGGAGAGAACGGTTTCATAATTACTTTACCATAGCCTTTTCTCTTACCTAGCATCATAGCAACTATAAAACCTGCGATACCTGCATTAATATGTACTACCGTACCACCTGCAAAGTCCATCTCCCCAAAGTTTAGTGTCTCGCCACCACCCCATGCCCAGTGTGTTATAGGTGCATACACCGCTAAAATCCATAATGCTACAAAAACAGAAAAAGTTGAAAATTTTACTCTTTCTATCATCGAACCACTTGCTATTGCTACAGCGATAGCCGCAAATGTTCCTTGAAAGGCTACAAAAAGAAGTTCAGGTATTGTACCTACTAAACTTTTATCGGTAATCCCAGCTAAAAAAACTTTACCAGATCCAAAAAAGTCACCCTCTCCAAATGCGATAGAGTATCCAGCTACAACCCAAACTAAAGTACCTATAGCAAAAGCGATAAGGCTCATACCCATTGTATTTAATACATTTTTACTTCGTGTCATACCCCCATAAAACAGTGCCAAGCCAGCGGGTGTCATCAACATTACAAATGCTGTAGCTACGAGCATCCAAGCTGTATCTCCTGCATTTAATTCATCAGCGGACACAATGAGTGGTAATAGCATCAATGCAATAACCATCAGAAATTTATTTTTCATTATCTTATTCCTTTTTTCTGTATAAATTTAGAAAAAGAATAATAGCATACTTTGCATAAATTTAATCATATTTATGCTTAAATAATAAGCACATATATGATTAAAAGTATCATCGTAAAATAATTACGTACGTTTACGTAAAAGAATTTACGAGGAAACAGTGAGCACTATTTCCTTTTTATAAGGAATGATTATTTGGTATTGGTGTGGTTTTAGGGGTAAAAGTATTGCATCTTTCAAAAACTTTGGGTATAATTCGCGTTCCTAAATTTATGTTAGAGGGTTACAGCCCTGTGTTTAGGCACCTTGGCCTTGCCATGCTAACGAGTTCTTTCAAAGGTAAAATATGGAAAAAATTAGATTAAAGCTTAAAGCTTACGATCATAGAGTGTTAGACAGATCAGTTGCTGCTATTGTTGATGCAGTTAAACGTACAGGTGCAGAAATTAGAGGGCCAATTCCAATGCCAACTAAAATGAAGCGTTATACTGTTCTTAAATCGCCACACGTAAATAAAGATGCACGTGAGCAATTTGAAATCAGAATTCACGGAAGAATGATCGACATCGTTTCGGCTACTTCAGATACTATAGACTCACTTATGAAGTTAGACTTAGCACCTGAAATCGAAGTTGAAATCAGATCAATGGACAAGTAGGAGTAGAGATGGAATTTATTATAGAAAAAATTGGTATGAGCAGAACTGTTGATGTACCAGCTGTTCCAGTTACACTTCTTAAAGTCATTGAAACGAAAGTTTGTGAAGTGAGAGAAGACGGAAAAGCACTTGTTGCGTACAACTCAAGTAAAAAACTTAATAAGAGCATTGAAGGTCAGCAGACTAAATTTAATGTTTCTAAAGAGTTTAACAAATTTATGACTATTGAAGTAGCAGAGGGTACTGAAGCTGGCGATTTAAGCACAGCGATACTTTCTGAAACGACACTTGTAAAAACATCTTTAGATACTAAAGGTAGAGGTTTTTCTGGTGGTATGAAACGTCACGGATTTGGTGGTGGACCTGCATCACACGGTCACAGATTTGGTAGACGTATCGGTTCAATCGGTAATGCTGAATGGCCTGGACGTGTTCAAAAAGGTAAGAAAATGCCTGGACAATACGGGAACACTCAAACAACAGTGAAAAATGATGTTATCTCATTTGATGCTGAGAATGGTATCTTGGTATTGAAAGGTTCAATTCCTGGTCACAATGGGGCTAGAGGCTTAGTAAGGATAGTTAAATAATGAAAACAACAGTAATTAAAACAACAGACCTTCCACAAGCATTTTTAGAAGTTCATCCACATAACCTTTACCTTTACTGTAAAGCGTATGCAGCTGGACTTAGAGCAAACACAGCACAGACTAAAACTAGATCTGATGTAAGTGGTGGTGGTAAAAAACCATGGGCTCAAAAAGGTGGAGGACGTGCAAGAGCGGGTTCAATAAGATCTCCTATATTTGTAGGTGGTGGTGTTGCATTTGGTCCAAGTACAAACAGAAACTATGATCAAAAAGTAAACAAGAAACAAAAAAGATTGGCATTGATGCATGCACTTGCAGATATGGCAGCGAATGATAAACTTTTGGTTGTCGATTCAATTGCAATTGAATCTGGTAAAACAAAAGATGCTATTGCATTTGTTAACGGTTTAGAGCAAAGAGATGTACTTGTAGTAAAAGAGATGATAGATGATAAGACTTTCTTAGCATTTAGAAACTTGCAAAATGCATACCTTATCGAACCAAATGAGCTTAATGCTTACCTTGCAGCTGCATATCACTCAATCGTGATTGAAAAAGCAGTATTTGATAAATTGACAAAAGAGGCTTAATATGGCAGATATTACAGATATTAAAGCAATTATGTATACAGAGAAGAGCTTGGCTCTTCAAGAAGATGGTGTAATCGTAGTTCAAACCACTCCTAGAATGACTAAAAATGGTCTTAAAGAAGTGTTTAGAGAATTCTTTGGCATTAACCCACTTAGAGTAAACTCAATGAGAGTAAACGGTAAAGTGAAAAGATTTAAAGGTATCGAAGGTAAAAGAGTAGACACTAAAAAGTTCTACGTTAAACTTCCTGAAGATGCAAAAATCGAAAGCTTAGCGGTATAAGGATAGAAGATGGCAATTAAAACATATAAACCAACCACACCTTCCCGTCGTTATATGACTAACCTTGATAGCGGTGATATCACTGCTAAAGCAAGTGTTAGAGCACTACTTAAAAATCTTCCAAGATCTGCAGGTAGAAATAGTAACGGTAGAATCACTTCTCGTCACAGAGAAGCAGGTGCTAAAAAACTATACAGAATCATCGATTTTAAAAGAAATAAATTTAACATCGAAGGTACTGTTGCAACTGTTGAGTACGATCCGTACAGAAACTGTAGAATTTGTCTTATCAAATATGTTGATGGTGACAGAAGATACGTAATTCAACCCAAAGGTCTTAATGTAGGTGATAAAATCATGTCTGCTGACTCTGGTCTTGATATCAAAACTGGAAACGCAATGAAATTGATGAGCATCCCTGTAGGTACATTGGTACACAACATTGAGATGAGTCCAGGTCATGGTGGTCAAATCGCACGTTCAGCGGGTGGTTATGCACAAATTATGGGTAGAGATGGTAAATACGTGTCGCTTAGACTTCCATCTGGTGAGATGAGATACATCCTTGGTGAGTGTTTAGCAACGATTGGTACGGTAGGAAATGAAGATTTCTCAAATATCGTTATCGGTAAAGCTGGACGTTCAAGACACCTCGGTATCAGACCACAAACACGTGGTTCTGCGATGAATCCTATCGATCACCCACACGGTGGTGGTGAAGGTAAGACTAACTCTGGTAGACATCCAGTATCTCCATGGGGTACGCCTGCTAAAGGGTTTAAAACTCGTAAAAAACAAGCTAGTGATAAGTTAATTATCTCTAAGCGTAAAAAGTAAGGGGCTAAGATATGGCAAGATCGACAAAAAAAGGTCCATTTATCGATGGTCACCTAATGAAAAAAGTGTTAGCAGCTAAAGAAGCTGGAGACAAAAAACCAATCAAAACTTGGTCAAGAAGATCTGTGATCTTCCCTGAGTTTATTGGATTGACTATCAATGTTCACAATGGTAGACAATTTGTACCAGTATTTGTAACTGAAAACCACGTAGGTTATAAACTTGGTGAATTCGCACCAACTAGAACATTTAAGGGCCATAAAGGTTCTGTTCAGAAGAAGGTAGGTTAATATGAGTAGAGCACTATTAAAATTTGTAAGAGTATCTCCTACAAAAGCTAGACTTATCGCTAGAGAAGTTCAAGGGATGAATGCTGAACTTGCACTTGCAGCACTAGAGTTTATGCCTAACAAAGCAGCGGGTATCGTTTCTAAAGTAATTGCATCTGCAGTTGCTAACGGTGACTTTGAACCTGAAGAAGTAACCATTACTTCTTGTAGAGTTGACAAAGCAGCGGTAATGAAAAGATGGAGACCAAGAGCTAGAGGTACAGCTTCTAGAATCATCAAACCAACAGCACATATTCTTGTAGAAGTTGGCGTAGCTGAAAAAACTGAGAAGGAAGCGTAATGGGTCAGAAAGTAAATCCTATAGGTCTTAGACTTGGAATTAACAGAAACTGGGAATCAAGATGGTTTCCAGCAAAAGGAAGAACTGCTGATTTTATCGCTGAAGATTATAAAATCAGAAAATTCCTAAAAAAAGAACTTTTCTATGCAGGTGTTTCTAACATCATCATCGAAAGAACTGTTAAAAAATTAAGAATCAATATTGTTACTGCTCGTCCTGGTATTATTATCGGGAAAAAAGGTGCAGATATTGAGAAACTTAAAGCAACACTTATCAAAATGCTTGGTAAAGATGTAGCGATTAACATCAAAGAAGAGAAACGTCCACAAGCTTCAGGTCAACTGGCAGCTGAAAACGTTGCAACTCAACTAGAGAGAAGAACTGCATTTAGACGTGCAATGAAAAAAGTAATCCAAGGTGCACTTAAATCAGGTGCAAAGGGGATTAAAGTTTCTGTATCTGGTAGACTTGGTGGAGCTGAAATGGCTAGAACAGAGTGGTATTTAGAAGGACGTGTTCCTCTTCATACGCTTAGAGCTAAAATCGATTACGGTTTTGCAGAAGCACACACTACTTATGGAATCATTGGTATTAAAGTATGGATCTTCAAAGGTGAAGTTCTTGCTAAAGGTATCCAAGCTGAACCAAAAGAAGAGAAAAAAGGTGGACGTAGACCATCTAAAAAGAGAGGTGAATAATTATGTTAATGCCTAAAAGAACAAAATGGAGAAAGCAGATGAAAGGCCGTAATCGCGGTAAATCTTTCAACGGCAACAAAATTGAGTTTGGTGACATTGCAGTTAAAGCCATCACAGCTGGTAGAATTGATTCACGTCAAATCGAAGCTGCTCGTATTACTATGACTAGAAAAATCAACAGAACAGGTAAAACTTGGATTAGAGTTTTCCCAGATAAGCCTCTTACTGCTAAACCACTTGAAACAAGAATGGGTAAAGGTAAAGGTCCTGTTGATAGATGGGTAATGAATGTTAAGCCAGGTAGAATTATTTTTGAAATGGCTGGTGTAGAAGAGACTCTTGCAAGAGAAGCATTGACACTTGCCATTCATAAAATGCCATTTAAATGTAAAATTATCGCATTAAAGGACAGCAATGAACTATACTGATTTAAAAGACAAAAGCCTTGCTGATTTGACAGCGATGCTTAAAGAGAAAAAACTTGAATTGTTCACATTAAATGCAAAGCAAAAAACGATGCAGTTAACAAACACTTCTGAGTTAAGAGTAGCGAAAAAAGACATCGCTAGAATTCAAACAGCTATTACAGCTGCTACGAAGTAAGGGGTCATTTATGCCAAAAAGACAAATAACTGGTACTGTGATTAAGAAGGCTGGAGACAAAACTGCAACTGTTTTAGTTGAGAGAAGAGTTCTCCACCCAAGATATCACAAGACTGTAAAAAGATTTAAGAAATATCTTATCCATGATGAGAAAAATGATATTAATGTTGGAGATACAGTATCTGCAGTTGAATGTAGACCACTTTCTAAAACAAAAAGTTTCAGACTTCTTGAGATAGTAAAAAGAGGAGAAGTGTAATGATCCAAGGTTTTACTAGATTAAATGTAGCAGATAACTCTGGTGCTAAAGAAATCATGTGTATCAAGGTTCTTGGTGGATCTAAAAGAAGATATGCATCTGTAGGTGACGTTATCGTAGCTTCTGTAAAGAAGGCACTTCCAACTGGTAAAGTGAAAAAAGGTAAGGTTATTAAAGCGGTTGTTGTAAGAACAAAAAAAGAGATCCAAAGAGAAAATGGTTCACTTATTCGTTTTGATGACAATGCAGCCGTAATCATTGACGACAAAAAAGAGCCAATAGGTACTCGTATCTTCGGTCCTGTAAGTCGTGAAACTAGATATGCAGGATTCATGAAAATTGTATCACTTGCACCGGAGGTATGGTAGTATGGCAAAAACATATAAAATCAAAAAAGGTGATACTGTAATGGTTATCGCTGGTGATGATAAAGGTACAACTGGAGAAGTTCTTCAAGTACTTACTAAAAAAGATGCAGTAATTGTTGCTGGGTGTAAAATGGCTAAAAAAGCTGTTAAGCCAAGTGAACAAAATAAAGAGGGTGGTTTTGACAATGTTGAAATGCCAATCCACATCTCAAATGTAAAAAAAGTAGAGGCATAATCTTATGAGTAGAATGAAGCAAAAGTACAATGACATCGTTCCAGCACTCCAAGAAGAGTGTGGGATTAAGAACCCGATGCAGACTCCTAAGCTTGAAAAAATAGTAATTTCTGTTGGTGCTGGTGAAGAGGGTAAAGATAATAAACTCATTGCTAACATGGCAGATACTATTTCACTTATTGCTGGTCAAAAAGCAGTAGTGGTAAATGCTAGAAAATCAGTTGCTGGTTTTAAAGCTAGAGAAGGTGCTCCAACAGGTATCAGAGTAACACTTAGAGGTGACAACATGTATAACTTCTTTGACAAACTTGTATCTATTGCTCTTCCAAGAGTAAAAGACTTTAGAGGAACACCTAGAAAAGGTTTTGATGGTCGTGGTAATTATAACTTCGGTCTTCAAGAACAACTTATGTTCCCAGAAGTTGAGTTTGATAAAGTAATTAAAACACATGGTATGAACATTGTAATCGTTACAAGTACTGAATCTGATAAAGAGGGTTTCGCGCTTTTAGAAAAGCTCGGAATGCCTTTTGCTAAAGGGAGAAACTAATGGCTAAGAAATCAATGATAGCTAAGCAGAAGAGAACACCTAAGTTCTCTTCTCAGGCATATACAAGATGTAACATTTGTGGTAGACCTCACTCAGTATACAGAGACTTCGGACTTTGTCGTGTGTGTTTAAGAAAAATGGCTAACGAGGGTTTAATCCCTGGTATGCGTAAAGCAAGTTGGTAAGGAAATAATAAGATGATGACAGACATAATTGCAGATTCTCTTACTCGTATAAGAAATGCTGCGCAAAGAAGACTAGACGTTACAACACTTCTTCACTCAAAAACGATTGAAGCAACTGTATCTATTTTGGTAGATAAAGGTTACTTAGAATCTTTTAAAGTAAAAGAAGATGGAAACAAGAAGACGATTAAAGTAGTTCTTAAATATGATGAGAATGAAAAAAGCGTTATCAATGAGATTAAAAAGATTTCTAAACCAGGTCGTCGTGTACACCAAGGTAAAGATGAAATCAGAACATTTAAAAATGGTTACGGTACTTTGGTAGTTTCTACTTCTCAAGGTGTTATTGCTAATGATGAAGCGTTTAAACGTGGAATCGGTGGCGAAGTAATCTGTAGTATTTGGTAAGGAGATAAGATGTCAAGAGTAGGAAAAAGACCAGTAACTGTAGCAAGTGGTATTGACGTATCACTAGACGGTACATGTCTCGTGGCTAAGAAGGGCAATCTTGAAAAAAGACTTGAAACACATGGTAGAGTTGAAATCTCTATTGATGGTTCTGAAGTAACTTTCACCAGAGTTGGTGAAGAGAAGCAAGATGCAGCATTCTGGGGAACATACAGAGCGTTGTTTAACAACATCATTATTGGTTTAGATAAAGGTTATACAAAATCTTTAGAAATCAACGGTGTTGGTTACAGAGCAGCAGTTCAAGGTAAAGTACTTAACCTTCAACTTGGATTCTCACATGATGTTAATTATGACATCCCTGAGGGACTTGAGATGAAAGTTGAAAAGAATGTTATCACTATCAACGGAACAGACAAACAATCAGTAGGTCAAGCAGCTGCTGAAATTAGATCATTCAGACCACCAGAGCCTTACAAGGGTAAAGGTGTGAAGTACACTGATGAAGTTATCATCAGAAAAGCTGGTAAAGCAGCTGGTAAGTAAGGGGCGATAGTATGTTAAAAAGTATTCAAAAAAGAAAAAATAAACTTCGCGCTCAAAGAAAAGCTAGAGTAAGAGGTAAGATCTTCGGAACAGATACTCTTCCTAGACTATCTGTATTTAAGTCTAACAAATCTTTCTATGCACAAGCAATTAATGACACAACAGGTGTTACTTTGGCTTCTGTTGATGGTAGAAAACTTGGTTTAAAAGTTAATCAAGAAGACGTTAAAAAAGTGGCTGCCCAAATGGCTAAGAATCTTGCTTCTAAAAACATTGATAGTGTTGTATTCGACAGAAATGGTTACTTATACCATGGTGTTGTTGCGTCATTTGCTGATGCTCTTAGAGAAGCTGGAATTAAGTTTTAAGGAAGCATGATGAACAATAATAATCAAAACGAAGAAATCGAAAAAGAATTCGAAGAAGTAATTGTTAATATCGGTCGTGTTACTAAAGTTGTAAAGGGTGGTAGAAGATTTAGATTTACTGCACTTGTAGTTATTGGTGACAAAAAAGGTACAGTTGGATACGGATTTGGTAAAGCCAAAGAAGTGCCAGATGCGATTAAAAAAGCGGTAGATGATGCACACAAAAACCTTGTGAAAGTAAACATCAAAGGAACAACAATAGCACATGACATTGAGCATAAGTTCAATGCTAGCCGTATCGTACTTAGACCAGCGTCTGAAGGTACAGGTGTTATTGCTGGTGGTGCTGCTAGACCAGTACTTGAGCTTGCAGGCATCCAAGATGTTCTTAGCAAATCAATCGGTTCTAACAACCCAAATAACCTAGTAAGAGCTACGATTCAAGCACTTACTAGAATCAAAGCGTAAGGGGTAAAATATGGGTTTACATAATTTACAACCTGCACCAGGTTCAACGAAAAATAGAAAAAGAGTTGGTCGTGGTCAAGGTTCAGGAACAGGTAAAACAGCTGGACGTGGTAACAAAGGTCAAAAGTCAAGATCTGGTTACTCTAAGAAAAGAGGGTTCGAAGGTGGACAAATGCCACTTTACAAAAGATTACCTAAAATTGGTTTTACTTCTAGAGTAGAAAAACCATACGTAATTAATGTAGAAAAAATCAAAGCAGTTGCAGAACTTGCAGAGATTACAATCGAATCTATCAAGTCTGTACATAAGCTTGGTAAATCAGTAACTAAAGTGAAGTTGATTGGTGCTAGCGCAAAAGATCTTGCTGCTAAAATCAAAGACGAAGCTGTTACAACAAGCGGAAAATAATTATGGGCAATGCTTTAACTCAAAAAATCCTTATCACATTAGGATTTCTATTTGCGTACAGAGTTTTAGCCTATATTCCAACTCCTGGTGTTGACTTGGGTGTTATTAAAGAGTTCTTTGATGGCAACCAAGGTGGTATCACTGGTATGGCAAACCTCTTTTCTGGTGGTGCAGTCGAACGTCTTAGTATTATCTCTTTAGGTATTATGCCTTACATTACAGCGTCTATTGTAATGGAACTTCTCGCAGCAACTTTTCCAGCTTTAGGTCAAATGAAAAAAGAACGTGATGGTATGCAAAAATATATGCAAATTATTCGTTATTTCACTATATTTATTACAGTGGTTCAGGCTATTGGTGTATCTATGGGACTTCAAAGTATGACAGGACGTGCGGGGCAAAGTGCCGTGATGATTGATCCTATGATGTTTACATTGATTACAACTTTCTCTATGTTGGCAGGAACAATGTTGCTTATGTGGATTGGTGAGCAGATTACACAAAAAGGTATTGGTAATGGTATATCACTTATTATCTTTGCTGGTATTGTGTCTGGTCTACCATCAGCTATTGGTAATACGATTAGAGCTGTGAATGCAGGAGAGATGAACTTTTTAGTCATCATTGGTATTTTGGCAATTATGCTGATTACCATCTTGGCTATTATTTATGTCGAACTTGGTGAGAGACGTGTGCCTATCTCTTATTCAAGAAAGACAATTATGCAGAATCAAACAAAAAGAGTGATGAACTACATTCCTGTGAAGGTTAACCTTTCTGGTGTTATTCCTCCTATTTTTGCTTCTGCTGTGCTTATGTTCCCCTTGACTATGCTTCAGTCTAGTACAACTCCATGGGTTGTTGCTATTGCTGATTCATTAAGTCCTGGTGGCGTAACTTTTAACGTGGTAACTTTTTTACTTGTTATGTTCTTTGCATTTTTCTATGCATCTATTGCATTTAATGCTAAAGACATTGCAGATAACTTGAAGAGACAAGGTGGATTTATCCCCGGCGTACGTCCAGGTGAGCACACTAAAGAATTTTTAAATGAAGTTGCAAGTAGATTGACTGGTTCAGGTGCAGTGTACCTAGCTATTATCTCCACTATACCATTTATGATTATTTCAGGGATGGGTGCATCATTCTACTTTGGTGGAGTTGCTGTACTTATTATCGTTCAAGTTGCACTTGATACGATGAGAAAAATCGAAGCACAAAGAACCATGAACCAATACGATACACTAGGTAACGTAGGTCTATAATGGCAATTGCTATTAGAAAACCAGATGAAATCGCTAAGCTCAAAGCAGCTGGCGAGATTGTCGGAAAAACACTCCAATATCTTCAAAACTTAATCAACCCAGGTATGACACTTCGTGAAATAGATGCTTTAGGCGAAGCATATATTCGTGAACTAGGTGCTGTTCCTTCTTTTAAAGGTTTATATGGCTTTACTGGTTCTGTGTGTACTTCTTTGAATAAAGTGTGTATTCATGGTGTACCAGATGATACGGTTATCCAAGAGGGTGATGTATTAGGTTTAGATATCGGTACAAAGTTAGATGGTTATTTTGGTGATGCAGCTATTACTATGGCTGTGGGAAAAATCTCTATTGAAGATGAAGCGTTGATAGCGTGTTCTAAAGGAGCACTTTATCATGCGATTGAAAATATAAGAGAGGGTATGCGTTTTAAAGAACTTACAAAGCTTCTTGAAGATTATATTACCAATGCGGGATTTGTGCCTTTGCGTGACTATTGTGGTCATGGCATAGGAACTAAACCACATGATGAACCCAATATCCCTAACTATTTAGAAGGTAAACCTAATCAAGGACCCAAAATTAAAAATGGTATGGTCTTTTGTTTAGAGCCTATGGTATGTCAAAAGAGTGGACAACCTGTTCTTCTTGAAGACCAATGGTCCGTAATTAGTGATGATCAATTAAGGTCAGCACACTATGAACACCAAGTTGCAGTAGTAGACGGGAAAGCTGTTATTTTGACTGAAGTGTAATACTTCACGATTTGAACACAAAAGTTAAATATACATAAAGTATACATTAATAAAGGAATACGTACATGGCTAAAGATGATGTAATAGAAATTGACGGTAAAGTAGTTGAAGCATTACCTAATGCGACATTTAGAGTAGAACTTGACAACAAGCACATTGTGCTTTGTCACATTGCAGGGAAAATGAGAATGCACTACATTAAAATTCTCCCAGGAGACACTGTAAAGGTGGAGCTTACTCCATACAGTCTAGATAAAGGTCGTATCACATTTAGATACAAATAGAATAAGATTGTACCTTATCCTCCTCAGCACTTATAGGTTTCCTATAGGTGCTATTTTCTTCTTAAAATCAGCTATAAATAAAATCTAAGATATTGTTAATATAATTTTGGGTATAATCCTCCTCCCTATTACTATAGGTATAGGAAACTGCGCGAAGAATCTTTGATTAATTCCGCACCGATTACTCAAGGGTTGGATAGTGAACATCATCTATCCACGCAATTAAAGGTAGAAGTACCTAGGTGCAGAGTTTTTTAAACTCTATTATAAATTATGTAGGAGTTAACCATGAAGGTTAGACCATCAGTAAAGAAAATGTGTGATGATTGTAAAATCATTAAACGCAAGGGTATCGTACGCGTGATTTGTAAAAATCCAAAACATAAACAAAGACAAGGATAAACATGGCTCGTATTGCAGGGGTTGATTTACCACAGAAAAAAAGAATGGAGTATGCACTTACTTACATTTTTGGTATTGGTTTAAAAACATCAAGAGATATTCTTGATAGAACAGGTATTGACTATAATACAAGAGCTCATGAACTTACGGATGCACAAGCTGCACAAATCCGTCAAGATATTCAAGAGAATGTTATGGTTGAGGGAGATCTTAGAAAGAAAGTAACTTTAGACATTAAAGCATTAATGGATTTAGGTTCTTACAGAGGTTTAAGACACAGAAGAGGACTACCTTGTCGTGGTCAAAAAACAAAGACAAATGCGCGTACTCGTAAGGGTAAACGTAAAACTGTCGGCGCGGCATAAGGAGTAGTTAAATATGGCTAAGAAAAAAGCAAAAAAAAGTATAGCGAAAGCTGTAGTATATGTGGCTGCAACTTTCAACAACACTGTTATTACAGTAACAGATGAAATGGGAAATGTTATCGCTTGGAGTTCTGCTGGAGCACTAGGTTTTAAAGGTTCTAAAAAATCTACACCATTTGCTGCAACTGAAGCAGTAACTGATGCTATGAATAAAGCAATGGAAAATGGCGTTAAAGAAGTAGGAATTAAAGTACAAGGTCCTGGTTCTGGTAGAGATACTGCTGTTAAAGCAATTGGTGCAACTGAAGGTATTCGTGTAACATTTTTAAAAGATATTACACCACTTCCACACAATGGTTGTAGACCACCTAAGAAGAGAAGGGTATAAGCATGGCAAGATATAGAGGTCCAGTTGAAAGACTAGAAAGAAGACTTGGCGTTGATTTAGGATTAAAAGGTGAGCGTAGACTTGCTGGTAAATCTGCATTAGAAAAAAGACCATATGCTCCAGGGCAACACGGTCAAAGAAGAACAAAGATTTCAGAATATGGTCTTCAACTTCAAGAGAAGCAAAAAGCTAAATTTATGTATGGCGTTTCTGAAAAACAATTTAGAGCACTTTACAAAGAAGCTAACTCAAAAGATGGTAACACGGGTTCTATCCTTATCCAACTTCTTGAGCAAAGACTTGACAACGTAGTTTACAGAATGGGTTTTGCAACGACAAGAGCGTCTGCTAGACAATTTGTAAATCACGGTCACGTACTTGTTGATGGGAAAAGAGTTGATATTCCTTCATTTAGAGTAAAAGCGGGTCAAAAAATTGAAATTAGAGAGAAGTCTAAGACAAATCCTCAGATTTTAAGAGCAATCGAATTAACTAACCAAACTGGTATGGTTGAATGGGTTGATATGGATAAAGAAAAACTTTTTGGACTCTTTACTAGAATTCCAGAAAGAGCAGAAATCGCAATCCCAGTTGAAGAGCGTCTAATCGTCGAGCTTTACTCTAAATAATACATAAGTAAAGGCTATTAATGAGAAAAATTAAAGTTGCACCATTTATGCCAACAGAGGTAGAAGTAAATGAAGTAAGCGCTAACCGTGCCGAAATCATTGCTTATCCTTTTGAAAGCGGTTATGCTGTTACACTCGCACACCCACTTAGAAGACTTATTCTTGGTTCTTCTATCGGGTATGCACCTATTTCAATTAAAATTGAAGGTGCTACACACGAGTTTGATAACATTAGAGGTATGCATGAAGATGTTGCTGTGTTTATTATCAACCTTAAAAATATTCGTTTTAAAATTAAAGACGAGAGTGATAGAGTTGAATTAAAATACAGTTTCTCTGGTCACAAAGAAGTTACAGCACAAGATCTTAATAATGATCAAATTGAAGTAGTGAATGGTAATTTACCATTAGCAACTCTCAATGAAGATGCAGAACTGAACTTTACAGTGGTTATTTCTAAAGGTATTGGTTATGTACCAAGTGAAGACCTTAGAGATGATGTTGCTACTGATAGTATCGCATTAGATGCTTTCTTTACACCAGTAAGAAAAGCAAACTATAAGATAGACCCTGTACTTGTAGAAGATAATCCTAACTTTGAAAAGATTATTTTTGATATCGAAACAGATGGTCAAATCGGTCCTGTTGAAGCATTTACAAATGCATTAGAAGTAATGAACAAGCAACTTTCTGTATTTAATACAGTGCTTGATTTAGATATTTCTGTAGCTCCTGTAAAAAGAAGTACTGATGCTAATGAACTTAAACCTTTTATGCAGACAGTAGATAGTCTAGGACTTAGTGCTAGATCATTTAACTCTTTAGATAGAGCTGGTATGAAATTTATAGGTGAATTGGTACTTATGAGTGAAAATGAGATTAAAAATATCAAAAATCTTGGTAAAAAGTCTCTAGATGAAATCAATGAGTGTCTCGTAGAGCACGGGTTTGGTTCTGACTATGAACTCGCAGATGTTACAAGAGTAAATCTTGTAAAGAAAATTGAGCAACTTAAAGCGTAAGCTTTTCGTTACATATTAAAGGAATAATATTATGAGACATAAGCATGGTTATCGTAAATTAAACAGAACGTCTTCTCACAGAGCAGCGCTTCTTAAAAACCTTTCTATTGCTTTGACAAAAGAAGGTAGAATTGAGACTACATTGCCAAAAGCCAAAGAGCTTAGATCTTACTATGAAAAGCTTATTACTAAAGCTGCTTCAGGTGACTTCAATGCACACAGAGCTATTTTTGCAATGTTACAACACAAAGAGATTACAAACACAATCGTGAATGAAATCGCTCCAAAATACGCTGATAGAAACGGTGGTTACACTCGTATCATCAAAACACGTATGAGAAAAGGTGATGCAGCACCTATGGCAATTATTGAATTAATCTAATTCATTTGCTTCTGCAATCTTAGTATCTCAAGGCTTTTGCCTTGAATACACTACTTTTTATTAAATCCATTTTTTATATCATTGACAAAGAAACACTTTTAGTGTATAACACGCTTATAGATTGTACGAGTACACAATAACTTTACAATGATTTTGTTATAATAGTACTAATTCAGAATATCTATAGAAGATATTATTTAAGGAGAGACATTGATTCCATTTACAGATGAAGAGTTACAACCAGCAGTAGAGAGCGTCATTGAAAAAGTAAGACCATCTATTAAGCTTGATGGTGGAGATATTACCCTGCTGAGTATCAAAGATGGTAAAGTCTTTGTACAACTTCAAGGTGCATGTGTAGGCTGTGGTTCATCTGGAACCACTATTAAATTTGGTGTAGAGAGACAAATGCAAGCACTTATCCACCCTGAGGTGACAGTTGTTAATGTACCTCATGGTTTTGAAGATAAATTGGACGAATTGGCTTAATATGAGTAAGATTAATCAAGATTTGCTACTTCAACGTGCCGAACATGAGTTCCTTCGTGGGGACTATATGAATGCATTAAGATCGTATGGGTTAATACTAAAAGATTACCCTACATTGGATGAAGCAAAAATTGGTGTGTATTTGAGTGATTTAGGAAGCGAGAGTGAAGAAGAAGCACAAGCACTTTTTGACTATTATCAGCTCATAAAAATGGAAAGAGAAAATGCTGTCGATATCATTGATGGGCTTATTGAAAACCTTGATAGCTCTAAGCATATGATACAAGAGTTACTGCTTGATCCTGTGCAAGAACAAATCGAATACAGTGATGGCATTCGCTATAGTGATTTTTTACTACTTGTAGAGAGTAGAGGGTCGTTTAAAAAGACTTTTGAGGACATTATGTTTTCAACCAAAGTGGTGATAACCAATAAAGATGAGTTTATTGATTTTGTAAAGCAGCTCTCAAGTGAAGGTTTTGGAGAGATGGCATTGGGGTATCTTGATGCATCGAGTCAACTTTTTGGAAATGATCAAGAGATACTTGCACTCTATCATGTAGTTAGTGGTAAATAAATTGAGATTAGATTTTATAAAAGACGACTATACGTTCATTACGGATGATACCTCTAAGCTTGATGAGAATACGATTTTTTTAAAAACAGCACAAAATACGCATTACTATGAAAAGTTAGATGAAAAACCTGAGAGTATCACTCCTGAAGAACTCATACTAAGATGGGAACTTTCTGACATGAAAGTGGTGGGGGTAACTGGAACCAATGGTAAAACGACTGTAACAGCGGCCATTTACTCTTTTTTACTTGATTTGGATGAAAACCCTGCCTTGCAAGGTACACGAGGACTATTTGCAGGAGAGAAGCGTATAGAAGAGAAGAGTATGACAACACCTTCTATCTTAGAAACATTACACAATATGAAGCAAACAGCAGACTTGGGATGTAACTACTTCATTATGGAAGTAAGTTCTCATGCGATAGATCAAAAACGTATTGAGGGACTTGTGTTTGCCTTAAAAGTACATACAAATGTTACTTCTGATCATCTTGATTATCATGGTACTGTAGAGGAGTATAGGCGTGTGAAGAGTCTCTTTTTTGCTGATGAAACTCCTAAACTACTTAATAAAGATGATATCAAAAATATTACCTATAATCCTATAGGGGCACAAAGCTATGGTGTAGATGAACCTGCGACGTTTAAAGTCCAAGCCTTTTCACTTTTACATGGTATCACTGCAGGTATAAAGCATTTACGTACAGAGGCTACTTTTCACTCTCCGATGGTAGGGCTTTTTAACCTTTTTAACCTTATGGCTGCTATTGGTTCAGTGCAGATGCTTACAGGTCGATCCATAGAAGAGATATGTGAAGTGGTAGAATACTTTGCAGGAGTTTCGGGACGTATGGAAGTTGTAAGTCGTGACCCTTTGGTCATCGTAGATTTTGCACATACAGATGATGGTATGCAAGCGGTGTTGGAGTCTATGAAAGACAGAGACATTTCTGTTGTTTTTGGTGCAGGGGGGAATCGTGATAAACAAAAGCGTCCTCGTATGGGTGCAGTAGCAGGTAGGTATGCCAATAAAATCTATGTCACCTCAGATAACCCTCGTGATGAAGTATCAGAATACATACTTGAAGACATTTTGGTGGGACTTCGTGGGAAAGACAATGTTACAGCATGTCCCGATAGACGTATGGCAATTAAGTTGGCTCTTGATGCACTTGAAGAAAATGAAGTACTACTCATACTTGGTAAAGGAGATGAAGATTACCAAGAAATAAAAGGTGTAAAATATCCTTTTGATGATAGAGTGGTGGTGAGAGAATTACTTGACGCATAGGTTATAATCCCAAATTAAGAAAATCGGAGTAAAATACTCTTAATTAAATTTTCAAGGATATTATTATGATGCCAGCAATACCACAACCAGCGTTTTTTATACTCAAATGTGAACAGTCCGCACCTCCAGGAATGCCAAAACCAAGCTGTGTAAAAGCAGATGATCCAGAATCACAAGAACTTTTCATGCATCTTGCACAGAGTTTAATGATGAAGGGTATCGTGGGTACTGTCTCACCTGTAAAGACAGGATGTCTTAATAGATGTGCACTGGGTCCTGTGATGTTAGTAGAACCAGGACATACAATGTATGTGGGACTAACAAAAGAGAAGATAGACAGAATCATAGACGAGCATATCATCGGTGGGAATGTGGTTTCTGAGTATGTTGTACCTGATGAAATGTGGGGCGAAGCTGTCTCCCCAGCATCTTTAGCAAAATAGATTTTCTTTCCATAACTTCTAAGTAACCGTAGCTTTTATGTTACAGGTTACTCCCCAATTTACCCACAATTTCTAGTATAATAGAAATATCGTTGGGATTTTGGTATAATCCCCAATAAATTTTAAAGTAATTAATGATGAGTGATACTTATCTTTAAGGAGACTATTAATATGAACATTACAATGTTGTACTCTAAACTTCATAGAGCGACTGTTACGGATGCTAACCTCAATTATGTAGGCTCTATTACTATCGATACTGAGCTTATCGATGCAGCTAAGATGCGCGTGGGACAGAAGATAGACATCGTTAACGTGAACAATGGTGAACGCTTTTCTACCTATATCATCCCTGGTGAACGGGGGAAAAGAGATATCTGTCTTAATGGTGCAGCCGCTAGAAAAGTGCATAAAGGAGATAAGATAATTATCATTGCCTATGCTACGATGAGTGAAAAAGAAGCAGATGAATATAAACCAAAGATAGTTATTCTTGATGATGATAATGGAATAGAGCAAGAATTTGAAGGGCTTGAATAGTGCAAAGGACTTTAAATGTTTGAAGGTTTTGATATGAGTAAGATGTCTGAAATGATGTCTCAAATGCAAGATAAAGCTAAAGAGATTGAATCTCAGGCTAAAAATGTACAGTTTACTGCAAAAGCAGGTGGCGGGTTAGTCGAAATCACTGCAAATGGTGCAGGTGAAGTGATTGATCTCAATATAGATGATAGTTTACTTGATGATAAAGAGTATCTTCAAATATTACTTATGTCTGCGATGAATGATACCGCTAAAATGATTGAAGACAATAAAAAGTCTCAAGCTATGGGTATGATGGGTGGGATGAACCCATTTAAATAATCTACTTGTAATCAATTTGTAACCAATTTTTTCTATACTTCCGACATAAATTAAAACAAGGAAGATAGAAAATGAAAAGAATCATTCTCTCAACAGTAACAATCGCTACTATGGCAATGACAGGCTCATATGCAGATACAACTTCAGATATCGCAGCAATGAAAGCGATGATGGAAGAGATGAGTCAGCGTTTAGCTAAACTTGAAACCGAAAATAGACAATTAAAAGCTAAAAAACAGAGTATTTCTTCAAAAAAATCTATCGTTAAAAAATCTAATAACACAACATTAAAAGAGAATGTAAAAAAAGTAGGGGAACCAAAAATTACATTGATAAGAGAAGACTCTCCTGAGTTTCTTTTAGGTAAAGAAACACATATCAATATGAAATTTGTGCCTCAAGATGCATCTGACATGTGGTTTAAAGCGGGTGTACGTATCCAAGGAACTATGGAGTCTAAAACAACAGCAAAACCAGGTAAAGAAGATACAACGATTAATGATGCATATTTAAGACGTGTAAGGCTTGAAGTAGCTGCGGGCTTTGGAAAACATGCTTCTTTTGTAATGGATATACGTAATGATAAATCAAACTATGGTATCGAAAATACTGAAGGACAATTTAATGTTGGAGATGCGTACTTAAAAATTAAAAAGCCATTTGATTCTTCATTGGTAAACTTTAAACTATACCGTGCAAAAATAGATGTTTCTAGAACAGAAACGGTAAAGTCTGCAAGAGTTATCAGCTATGACAGACCATATGTTGCTGATTATGCGGCACAATTTATCTCATTTAACCGTCGTGGTGCCAATGTTCAAATGTATGGAGACTGGAATAAAAAAATCCATTATCAAGTAGCGGTAGGTGCCGCATCTAGCCCAGATAAAGCGTTAGATGCTGCTGGGGTAAAAGGTTCAAATGTAGGTGTCGATTTGGATAAACAGAGTTACTTTTATGGTGGGAAAGTGATTCTTTCTCCATTTGATGGCTGGGAAGAGAAGTCAAGAACAGAGAGTTATTTTGGAGAAGGAAAACACTTTGCGGTAGGTGTAGGATACTGGGCGATACCTGAATTACAAGGAACAGCAAGTACTTCAGCAGGAGAGGCAAGTTTTGATTTAAGTCGTAAACTCTTGAATGTGGAAGCTTCTATGCATTACGGTGGACTATTCTTACAAGGTGAGTATTTTAAATTTGATGATGTTGTGAAGAATTGGGCAGTTTCTGGACCAGTTGAGACTGGTACCTCTGATGGTTGGTATGTTACAGGTGAGTATGTAATGCCAGAGCTTAGTTACCTTGCACCATATTTCCGTTATGAGGCATGGGATAGACTCAATGATGTAGATGGTTATGATGTTACATCAAAAACATTAGGTGTTAATTGGTATTTACGTGGAAAG
>Ga0256834_1000673_pt1 | contig 24444 bp, 21 predicted proteins | sample 4281140metaG_FD_190536 | JGI IMG/M metagenome (GOLD analysis project Ga0256834, IMG submission 190536) | Hydrothermal vent microbial communities from East Pacific Rise, Pacific Ocean - 4281-140 | ecosystem: Environmental > Aquatic > Marine > Hydrothermal vents | place: Pacific Ocean: East...
AGTCCAACACGCCTATTGGAAATTGAAACTTAACAAGCTCTTTTAATACATCCTTTTCCATAACTCAAATATACTAGCCCCCCATAGATATTCTTTTGAGCCATTATAACTTCAATTCTTTATAGCTATTATTGAGATGGAATATGAATTAAATGATATACATTTTTGGACTAAGTGTTATTGTAACGATCATTATTTTGGTCGTTAAGTATAAAAGAACGAAAGCTTCGATCACCCTACGAAAACAATTCAATGATAATTGGGGCAAGCCCAAGTTCGAAAAATACACACCTTTCAACCTAATTGAGAAATATTTTAGAAATAATGTGCATCAAAAAGAAGCATATCAAATTATCTCTGATAGAACTGCTGCCGATTTAGATTTGGATGACATTTTCCTGTTTATTGATAGAACTTCTTCAAAGATCGGCCAGCAATATTTGTATTATAAATTAAGAACGGTTTTCGACCCAAAGAGTCTTCCAGCATTTGATTTACTGTCTCAGGAGTTTGATAAAAACACTTTGTTAAGGCTTGACTGTCAATTGGAGTTATCCAAACTTAATTCTCGTGAAGCCTACGATTTAGAGTCGTTAATAAATGGAGATCACCCAACCAAACCACTAAATATGTGGCTGGCATATTTGGCTTCGTTTGGTTCAGTTATAGCTATAATAATAGCTCTTTTTAAACCCATTTTTATCTTGGGAATAATCCCCATACTTATACTTAATTGGCTCACACATTACAAAAATAAACTCAATATAGATTTATATATAAATGGAGTTGTTCAGTTGCGAAAGAGTATGATGGTGGCCAGAGAACTATCTTCGTATTCCGAAATTCGAAAATTTTACAAAGACTTTAAATTTTTTAAAAGAATTGATTCGTTTAGCCGAAAGATGAAGTTTATAGGGTTTGAGAAAGACTTGGGAAATGATTTTTCGGGAACTGGGTGGGCGTTAACGGAATTGGTTAAAATCTTTTTCAATTTAGAGTATATTATTTTTTACAGCTTTATCGATTCGATTAGTAAAGAAAGAGAGAGTATAGATAAACTATTTTGTTTTATAGGAGAAATTGACTCAGCCATTTCGGTAGCTTCCTTAAAAGCTGGTAATCTACCGGTTTGTACACCTACATTTTCTCAAGAAAAGAAGTTTTTAGCCGATGAGTTGATTCATCCACTTATTGAAAATTGTGTTTCGAATAACGTTGACCTAGTTGGAAAAAGTATGTTATTAACAGGCTCAAATATGTCTGGTAAAACCACGTTTATCAGAACAGTTGCAATTAACAGCCTTTTAGCCCAAACTTTGCATATAGCATTTGCCAAGTCTTTTGTGGCTCCTTTTTATCAAATTTACACTTCTATTAGAATTACCGATGATTTATTGGATGATACAAGCTATTATCTGGAGGAAGTTAATACCATAAAGAAACTCATAGATGCTTCTGAAGGTTCGGCTCCATGTTTGTTTATTCTCGATGAAATTTTTAAAGGAACCAATACGATTGAACGTATTGCAGGAGGCAAATCTATTTTGACGTACTTAAGCGGGCATAATCATACCGTATTTGTTTCTACCCACGATATTGAACTTACAGAATTGCTGGAAAAGGAGGGCTATGCACTATATCATTTTACCGAACAAGTAACAAATTTAGACCTGAACTTTGACCACAAGTTAAAAAAAGGACCATTAACTACCAGAAATGCCATTAAAATTTTAGAGCTTCACGATTACCCAAAAGAGATAATTGCTGTGGCTACAAGAGTTGTAAAAACTTTGTAGCTTAATGCTTAATAGAATGATGTTAGTATCAATCCCTCCTTTTTCGAACGAGAAAATAATTGCAATATTAACGTTTTGTTGAGGGCTTTAGCTAAATTTAGAGTTAAATAAAAAGTGCCTTTAAAGCTCGTTTTGAGTGTTTAAAAAATGTCACTTAAGATAGTAAGCACAAATGAATGTAAAACCTATTTTAGTTTCTATAGCAGTAATTGCCTCACTAGAAACTTACGCTCAAAAAATTGAAATAGATAATGGGTATGAAAAAGGCAGGTTAGAAGATGGGTATAAAGTAGGTGTTTGGGAGTATTTAGGAATTGACGACACAATAGATCTTAAAATAGATTACGATAAAGGAACAGTTGTTTATCTTAAAACTGATACAAGTAAATTCTTTATAATGCTAGATTCTGTATGGACATATAAAAGTGTTAATCCCTATCCTCGATATATTGGCTCTTACGCAGAATTCTATAAAATCTTAGGAAACAACTTAAGGTATCCAGTAGAGGCGAGAAGGGAAAAAATAGAGAAAACAATATTTCTCGAATTTGAAGTAAACAGGCAAGGGCAAGTAGTAAATATTATAATCTTAAATGATAATGCAGGTTATTTCACAAGCGAAATTATTAACGCCTTTAATCTTATCCCAAACATTTGGCTAGCGGCTAATTATAACGGCAAAAATGTGCCATCTAAATTTATATTGCCCTTTTATTTTAAACTGTCTGGGAAAAAACAATCTCTAGCTTTTGATGAAAACACCTTAAATACCCTTGAAGGAAGGAAACTTAGTAAAATAGTTATAACTGCGTACCTATATTAAAATGAAACGGATTCTAAAAATCGCTGCTAAAAATCCATAGGCTTACGAGCCATTTGCAAAGGGCGGAATAATATAGAAATTAACAAACAGTAACCTGCGATTTTAGTGTAAGCATTGTCTAGTACAAAACATCCTATTTAAGGATTAGGTAGGTAATCGCAATCCACGCAAGGCCTTTTAAGAAGAAAAATAAAAAACTAGCTGCTGCTACTTTTTTTATTTTATTTTTATACTTGTTTATAAACTGTCGCATACTAATCATACAAAAGTGTTTCAAAGATACTAAGATAAAGGCTCTATCAAAACTAATAAGAGCCTCTATCTTTAACCTAAAGAAGCTTTAGGTATTTAATTCACGTCAATTGAGTTGCCAACTTTTAATTACAGAGTATATCCCGCCTAAGTTAAGCAATTTCAACTGTTTTTTTAATGACAGATTATTTAAATCTCCTCAAACCTGGCCTGAAAAAACCTTAAATACTTAGGTTCATAGGTCATTTTAAGGCCTTTGATGTTATTGCGTTTGCTGTAAATGCACTCAACCGATTCGGCAATTACATCCATGTGCGCCTGGGTGTAAACCCTGCGAGGAATGGTAAGGCGAACCAGTTCTAAGTTAGGGTAGTTATGATCACCAGTCTCTTTATTTCTACCCGCAGAAACCACACCACGTTCCATAGCTCTAACACCAGAATCTATGTAAAGTGCAGAGGCCAAAGCTTGGGCAGTAAACTGATCTTGTGGAATATGCGGAAGAAACTTTTTAGCATCGATAAAAATACCATGGGTACCAACCGGGTTTACAATAGGAATACCCGCATCCAGCAATTTTTGCCCTAAATAATGTACCTGGCCAACGCGAGCACGCATATGGTCGTCTTGCACACTTTCTTTAATGCCTAGAGCAAGAGCTTCCATATCACGGCCGGCCATTCCTCCATACGTATGGAGGCCTTCATAAATAACCACCATATTTCGAGCTTCTTCATAAACATCTTCATCATTAATGGCTAGGAAGCCACCAATGTTTACCATCGCATCCTTTTTGGCACTCATGGTAGCACCATCGGTAAGTAGGCATAACTCCTTGGTAATTTCAGCAACCGATTTGTCCTGATACCCTTCTTCTTTTTGCTGAATCATAAACGCATTTTCAGCCACACGTGTCATATCATGAATTATTTTAATGCCGTATTTATTGGTAAGTGCTCTGGTGGCTTTCAGGTTTTCCATTGAAATGGGTTGGCCACCGGCCATATTTACCGTAGTAGAAATAGATACATACGGAATTCGGTCAGCACCAAACTCTTTAATTATACTTTCCAGTTTTTTAAGGTTTACATTGCCTTTAAAAGGATGCATACTTTCTGGGTCGTGGGCTTCGTCAATAATAATGTCCATAAATTTACCTCCAGCTAATTCCTGATGAAGCTTAGTAGTAGTGAAATACATATTGCCAGGCACAATATCTCCTTGCTTTATCATTATTTGAGAAAGAATATGTTCGGCTCCGCGCCCCTGGTGTGTAGGCACCAAATGCTTATATCCGTAGTACGATTGAATGGTTTCTTCCAGATGGTAAAAATTTTTACTGCCTGCATAAGCTTCATCGCCCATCATCATACCAGCCCATTGGCGGTCGCTCATAGCAGAAGTGCCACTATCGGTTAATAAATCAATATATACATCATCGGAATGAAGCAGAAAAGTGTTGTACCCGGCCTCTAGTATTGCTTTTTTACGATGTTCTTCGGTAGTTATAAAAACAGGCTCAACCATTTTTATTTTAAAAGGCTCAGCCCAGGAATGTTTAATTGTTTTTTCCATTATTAAGATTGATTTACATTAAAAAATTGTAGCTCAAATCTCGTTGATGGAGGGGAGGGATAGTATGACTTGAATCAGTTCTAGGGAACTTTTATCTAACCCCAAAAATCATTCTGCACTTGTTTCAGAAGCTATAATTACCTTAAATCCGCAAGGTAAATCGTAACTATTTACCCATTAAAGCACCTTTTTGCCACCAAGGCACGAAGTCTCCAAGTTTCACAAAAATTTATACATTTAAAAACCTTTTCTTTGTGGTTCTCTGAGCCTTTCTGTCTTCGCTACGCTGTGGCTATGTTTTTTGGGTGAACAGACAGTAAATCTATTACAAGCCTTAATATATTATCATTCAGTCATTTGCTCGGTATTTGGTACTCACCAATATTCAACATTGTTTCTCCCGAAAAAAATCGGGACAGGCTGTTCCAAATACCTGTGCGAATGCCTGACTAACAGCATCTTAAAGCTTTCATAACGGAGTCCCTTACGGATTTAAGGTAATACTTTTTCCCGCACCTGTTGCGAGGTCTCCTAGTTTCAAAATGGAGAGGGATAATGTCTAATTTTGCCCTAGCCAAGCTTTACGAAGGGTTAACTGAGCCTCTGTTGGCTCTTCCATAATGGTTAAATTAAATGGAACGGCTCTTTTAACTTTAAAAATTATTGCCGTTAGCTCTACTTCTGAAATTTCTCCTTCTTTATCAGCACGCTCTACAGTTACCGAATAAGAATCATCCACTTTCATTTCCGATAAAACTTCTTCTATAAAGATGCCTAATTCAGGGCCAAGCTTAGGAAAATCTTTTCCATTAATTTTTTTAATCACATCACCATTTTTCATTTCAAGGGCTTTGCCAAATGCGTTTAGCATGTCTTCATTTTGCACAAAAATGGTTCCTTTCTCAAAATCGATACCAATGCTTTGTTGGCTTAAGCCAAGGGAGAAATCCATTACAGAATCTATTAAGCTATACTTAATGCCCACTTTCGCAAAATAATTGGCATAGGGAAGAGGGGTTGACCCACCCACATAGGTAGTTAGAAATTCGCTCACCTCAGGGTAAGTTAACTCGGCAATAACGCCAAACAATTCATCATCTTTAAAAGATTTGTCCATCCCATACATTTTAGATAAATCAGCCATCATATTTTGAACTCCATATTTGCCATCGGAGAGCTCTCTTAGGGTGATATCCAAACACATTCCTATTAGGGCTCCTTTTTGATACACATTATAATACTGATCTTCATACTGCTCGAGGGCTCCCAAACTAATATCTGTAAAAGCCACTGTATCTAAAAACTGACTTGAGATTTGCAACTTTTCTTGAAGCATTCCGAGGTATTCTTCCGTGCTTATAAGCTTTCCTTTTACTTGTGCATTTCCAGCAAAATACTCTGTCATTCCTTCGTATAACCATAAATGCTTCGACATTTTGGGGTCGTTAAAATCGAAATGGCCAATTTCTTCAGAATGGATATTCAAAGGTGTTACAATATGAAAAAACTCGTGGGCAGCAAAATCTCTAAGCTGCTGTTGCATTTCAGCAATAGGGGTTTCTGGCATATAATAAAATGAAGAATAAGAATGCTCTAAAGCTCCATAAGAAGTCACAGGTTGGTCAGTAAAATAGAAAAGGAAGGCGTACTTATCTACAGGAAGCGATCCTCCAAGATAATCTTTTTGTGCTAGTAATACTTCATTTATCGAAGAGGCAATTTCTTTAGCCGTTACTAAACTATTAGGAGAATAAACAGAAACTAATACCTCCGTGCCTGCCACGTCAATTACGGTAGTATCTGCCTTACAATATAAAATTGGAGAGTCCACGAGCTGGTCGTAATTACCAGTTCTGAATTGATCTGAGGTAGTATTACTATCAAAAGTTTGCCCTTCTAACGTAAACTTAGCATCCAGTGGAGTATTCATGGCAATAGGAATCATTCCTGTGCCTCCATAAAAACTAGCAGGTTTAAGCACTTCTACATTAAACTCTGTTTCACGCATTCCTTCAAAATAACCGAAGAAGCCAGAAGCATTTATAACAAAATTTTTTCCTTCTTCAATATTGGTGCCTGCTGGTTGAAAAATCTCAGGACCTTCAATCTCAGAATGATAAGTGTCTTCTACCCAATAAGATAATTTCTTCATCTTATTAGCCTTGCTAATCTTCCAGGAGTTGGTAGAGGTTTTTTCTACAGGCAACTCCCTGCCCTTTTTATCAAATGCTTTAAGGTTGGATAGAAATCTACCATAGTCTTCAATGGAATAAGTACCAGGTATCATCTTTGGTAAATAGAAAGTTATTTCCGTTGCATCTATTTTGGGAGTTGATAATTCAACATAGACCTTGTTATCCATTACTCGTGTTAAATCGATGGTGTATTTATAGTTGCCGTTAGCTGCTGCGGCCGCTGTTGAAATAAAGAGGACAACTATGAAAAATGTTAGTTTTAGTTTGTTCATTTTATGTAAGATAAGATTTGGTTAAAAGTTATGTTGTTAACGAGTTTTTATAGCATCAGGTATGTTGCAACCTATTTTTTGCCTTGTATCTACACTTATTAAATTTATAGAGGTAGGCACTTATATGCATACTTAACCACAAAGATTGCTAAGAGGGTGTAAAGGATACAAAGTTTTGAAATCTCTGTGGTTGTAGCTCTGTGAACTCTGTGGTTAATTTTTGCAAATTTGTATTCCTGATGTGATTTAATTTTTGATAATTTTTTGTTTTTTATTAATCGTATAATAAGCTTTAGAAGGCATTTATCTATCTCTAATTGAAGCATATCAAGCATGTTGTATGAGCTATATTCGTACCTCTATAAATTTAATTAAAAGAAAATTTTCAGATCCGCAATGAGAGAATTGCCCATTCAAATAAAAGACGTAATTAGTCCAAGCAGAAGCAAAGTTTTTATCAATTTGAATGGAAGTGTTCCAAAGTCGTTCATCATGTTCTTTATATAAACCACCACCAATATAGTTTGCAAAGGTACTTATGCTTTCTAGCTTAGATAAGATTGATTGTTCTTCCTTATTATAATAAGCAGATTGAAATGTGGCGTTTGTTGTAAAAGTATTCCTTATTCGTAAGCTATCTCCAGCTCGGTAGTCATCAAATAGCTCTAAAATCACAAATCTAACTTGTTGCTCATCATTGGCAAACAATATGCTCTGTTGTGCCTTTAATAATGAGCTAACAATAAATAAAGAGGGTAATATGATCGCAAATCTCATATACCTCAAAAGACGTTATTTGAATATGGTTAGTTAATAAATTTATATGAGTGGTATTATTCTTCAACCACTTCAATTTCTACTCGCACATTATATTTAGCTTGAGGAGAGTGCTTATCGTAGAGCATCTTTTTTCCTCCCCAGCCTTTAATCTCGAAACGATCGGTACTTATGCCTTTACTTTCAAGGTATCGTCCAACAATTCCAGCTCTTTCCGTAGAAAGTTTAACAGCAGTACCTTCCAATTCTCTATGGTCTCCATTAATATTAAAGAAATCAACATCTTCCTGATCTTTAAGCGCTATTATTTTTCCTGCTGCCTTACCATTGGTATGGCCATGGATTACAATTTTGAGTTTGGGGTTGCTCTCCATAAGCTCAACTACCTGATCCAACTCATACCCAGATTTACTCATCATTATGGCAGCATCTTTATAAAAGAATACTTGGTATAATACTATTACTTCTCCTTTTCGGATTGGATTCATCTCAAATTTAACAAAGGTAGTGTCGCCTAAATTGTCGAGAAAAATACTCATTGGGTCAATAATGGGCTCGTAATATTTAAAGTCGAACGATTGTTTTTGCCATCCAATATCATTCGATTGTACTTGAATCATTTTTGAAGCACTTGTTGGTTCTGCCAGTTCGAACGAACCTTGAGAAGGAGCAGTAGCAATTAATTTTTGACGTGCAAGATCAATTACATTAAAATCTATAACAATCGGTTTACCACTTTTGGCATCGTAGGCTTCAATAAATAAATAGGTTTTACCCTGATGAGAAACGGGGGGGGCTTCTTCTGTACTTTTTTCTGTTGCAACAACCTCTTCTATTTTAACCGAATCCTTCTTAATCATTGGGCTTTTCTCTTCAACTTGAGTTGAGGTATCTTCCTTTTTTTCAACTTTCTCAACGGGTTGTACAGGTTTACGGTCTTTCTCTTCTCGTTCATAATTATCGGTTTTATATACATAAACCCAAGCCTTGTCTTCACCTGTACGGGTGCGCTCAGACGAAATAGCTCCAACGGCTTCTGATCGAGTTGAGTAGCTGGCAGAGTAAACAAAAATTAAGTTTTTGGAAGTTGAGTAACCATAATTGGCTTCAATGCCTTTTTGTTTAAGGTGGTTCACATATTTTACGGCATAGTTTTCAGCTGATGGTGCATAGGCAGCCAGTACCATAAAATAGCCTGAAGAAAGCTCTTTGGTGGCGGTATTGGCCGCCAAATTAGTTGAGAAGCAAACAATAAATGTTGCTACTAATAGAATGTTTTTCATAATAGATGGTATTGCAGAAATTCAAATAAACAAAAATTATTTCTATTTACCTTATATTTTACTCTTAAAGTACTATTTAGTATGGTTTGAATTAGCTCAATAAAACATAGCCAATGGGAATAATCCTATTGGCTATGACTCAATTTTTAATGATTTATTGTTGCTAAGCTGCTTCTGCTTCAACCTTAGGAGTAAGCATCAAGATTTCATTAATCACTACTTCTGTTACGTAACGTGTTTGGTTATCCTTGTCGGTGTAAGAGCGATGTACAAGCTTGCCCGATACGGCAACACGATTTCCTTTGTCCACATAATTATTGATGAATTCTGCAGTTTTACCCCAGGCTACAATTTTATGCCATTGGGTGTCATTTACTTTTTGACCTTGTTGGTTTACATAATAATCTGTTGTGGCAAGCGAAAAGTTGACTATTTTCTTACCAGAGTCAAACTCTTTCATTTCAGGTGTGTTGCCTAGGTTACCAATTAACTGTACATTGTTAGATAAATTTTTCATAGTTGTTTTGTTTAAGTGAATGAAATAATTTCTCCAAAGGTCTGGGTAAGTTTTGGCCGTAGTCGTATGATAAGTGTTTGTATATGTGTATATTCGTTTGTAAATGTTTGTAAACGGATAATCGTTGAAATAATGAAATCAAAAGGGTGTTTAGAATGTGGAGAAAAGATTATTGGAAGAGTTGATAAAAAATTTTGCTCTGATTTATGCCGTAATGCCTATAATAATTCACGGAGTAGAGATAAGAATAACTTGATGCGAAAGGTGAATGGCATCCTTCGAAAAAATAGGTCGATTCTCGAAAGCCATAATCCAAATGGCAAGGGGAAAGTGAGCAAAGCTAAACTTATGAAGCAAGGATTTGACTTTAGTTATTTTACCAATGTTTATACTACTAAAGCAGGCAAGCAATATTTCTTTTGTTACGAGCAAGGCTACCTGCCAATTGAAAATGATTACTTGGCGTTGGTAATAAAAAAGGAGTACATTGACTAATTGTTAAATTGCTTTATGCCTAATTAGTGTCCTCTCTAGTTTTTTTACTGACTAGTCAAGTTTAGCTTTGCTAAAAACTCTATCTTTTGGAAAACTACAACTATTGCCACAGCCTTACCGAATACAAAAGGCGAAAAACCATAGAAGTAAAAATTGGAAACACAGCTTTGGGTGGAAATAACCCAATTAGAGTGCAATCTATGACTACCTGCGATACCATGGATACGGATTGCACGGTTCAACAAGCCATTAGAATGGTGGAGGCGGGTTGTGAGTATGTGCGAATAACTGCACCCAGTATTCGCGAAGCGGAGAACTTAAAGCTGATTAAACAAAAATTATTATCTCAAGGAATAAATACACCATTGGTTGCAGATATTCATTATACTCCTAATGCAGCTATGGAAGCTGCCAAGCATGTGGAGAAAGTAAGGATTAACCCCGGCAATTTTGCAGATAAAAAGAAGTTTGAAACCTTAGAATATACAGATGACTCTTATCAAGAAGAGATTGAGCGCATAAAAGAAAAATTTATCCCTCTTATAACCCAATGTAAAAAGTATAACACTGCTTTACGCATTGGCACCAATCACGGCTCCTTGTCCGATCGCATATTGAGTAGGTATGGAGATACTCCCATGGGAATGGTGGAGTCAGCCTTGGAGTTTGTACGAATTTGTGAGGGGGAGAATTTCTTTCAAATCGTACTTTCAATGAAAGCCAGCAACACCCGGGTGATGGTACAAGCTTACCGTCTGCTTGTTAATAAATTAGAAGAAGAAGGACTAAAGCCGTATCCTTTGCATTTGGGGGTTACAGAAGCCGGTGATGGAGAAGATGGAAGAATTAAATCTTCGGTGGGCATTGGCACTTTGTTAGAAGATGGCCTAGGTGATACCATTCGGGTATCTCTTACCGAAGAGCCAGAGTTAGAGATGCCTGTGGCAAAATCAATGATTAATCGATATACCAATTATGCTCAAAAAAAACTTAAAATAGTATCAACTTATTCTAAAAATCCTTTTAAATATGAAGCCAGAAAAACGCAAGAAGTTGCAGACTTTGGAGGGGAAGGGAGCCCTAGAGTTATTGCAAATTACTCGAAACAAAAGTTGAAGAATGTTGAGAATTTATATGCTATTGGGTATCGGTACATACAAGCAACTGATAAATGGATTAGCTTAGATACAGCAGCGGACTATATTTATATTGGCAATAAAAATATTGACATTGAATTGCCTTCAGGCCTTAGAGCAATTATAGATTCAACTATTTGGAACCGAAATAGGTTTGCGAGTAATACATTTCCTTTATTTAGTATTAAAGATTATGTGCATGCAGAGCATAAGCACCAAGAGTTAAATTTTTTAGAAATCGATTTATCTTCTCAAGACCCATTACCAGTAATAGATGATACAACTGTGCTTTTGCTAATGTCTAATGATAAGAACTCGATGCCCGTCTTTAGGCAATTTGTTCTTCATCTAATGCAAGAAGAGATCAAAGCCCCTGTGGTTCTTGCACATTCGTATTCGGGCTTGAATACCGATGACTTTCAATTATATTCGGCAACTGATATAGGAGGAGTTTTAATTGACGGATTGGCAAATGGGATAATGATTAAATATACTACACCAACGTGCAACTTTAATGAATTATCCAACAATACTGCTTTTGGTATTTTACAAGCGGCCAGAACACGTATGTCTAAAACCGAGTATATTTCTTGCCCATCTTGTGGTAGAACTTTGTTTGATTTGCAATTGACTACTGCCAAAATTAAGGAAAGAACAGATCATCTTAAGGGTGTAAAAATTGGTATTATGGGTTGTATTGTGAATGGCCCTGGAGAAATGGCCGATGCCGACTATGGTTATGTGGGTGCTGGTATCGAAAAAATATCCTTGTACAAAGGGCAGGAAGTAGTTCAAAAAGGGCTAAAGCCAGAAGTAGCTGTTGATGCCCTAATTCAATTAATAAAAGATGATGGACGATGGGTGGAGCCTGAAGAATTAATGAGTAACTAAGAGTTAATAATGACTAGACTATATCATTCCATTCAATAACCAATAACTTAACTATGAACATTGAAGAGTATAGAAACTTTTGTGTTTCAAAGCTAGGAGTAACGGAGGAATTTCCTTTTAACGAAACGGCATTGGTGTTTAAAGTGATGGGTAAAATGTTTGCCTTAATAAATGTCGATAGTTTTGAGGTTATTAGCCTAAAATGTGATCCTGAAAAAGGGGCAGAACTTAGGGAAGAATACTCAGGAATAAATTATGCTTATCATTTTAATAAAAAGCATTGGATTGGAGTAGCAACGGATGGTTCTGTACCCGAACAATTAATGTATAATCTTATTGATTATTCGTACGAATTAGTGGTTAGCAAACTATCAAAAAAGTTGAAGGAACAACTTACAAGAGGCAAGAATTTACGTTAAAAGGATGGCCAACCAAATGGCGGTGCACCAACCACCCTCAAAAAACACACCGCAAATTCAATAAAATTCTAATACTCAAATATAATATCAGTCTTAGTAGGGAAAGCAACGCTTCTTAACTAATAGAAAGGTTAAGAATACAAAAACTTTGCTATTAATCTAATATTATACCGCTATAGGTAGCAATAAAATTTACTATGAATATGGTTTAGAATATTGGGTGCTCATTAATCGTTTTCCTACTAATTTACAAAGGTAAATGTAGGATTTGAAACGGGAGTTGGCAATGATGAATGGCAGGCCAAAAATTGATTTCTATCAATATAAGATAACGCTAAACTTTTGGGTAGTTATCGAACTCAGGTTAAAACGCATGGGGGCTTAAAAGTACAAAATTGAATAACCGTAGCCTTGTTTTTGATTTGGAAACCAAATCAGTTTTATTGTTTAACTCGATATGCCATTTGTGCTACATTATTGTGCGTTCGTTTTTAATCATTCACCATTTGAGTTATTTCTGATAGTTTTAGTCCTTTTACAATTAGCCAAATAGCGAATACTACTTCTTGTATGACAAGTGGAATAGTCATAATTCCATATTCAGTAGAGACAACTTCAATTAATTCAAATAGCAATAAAAAACTTGCTATCATTATTAATGTATTCCCTATTATTCCCCATACAGATAACCATAATGGAATAAGTTTTCCCTTGAATAAAATGTAATACAACAATAAATTACCTAACCCTGTTGCTAACATTACTCCTAAATGATTTGTTAAGTCACGAAAGAGCTTTAACATTTCACCTATTGTTTCATAAAATATTAGGTCTGCATTTGTTTGGTTTAAAAAATTTTGACTTAACAGAATAAATATGGGCAATAATATAATTCCGAGCAACTGAAATACTCCTGCCATAATTCTGAACCCTACAAACCCAATTGAAAGTGTTTTATTAAACTTCTTTAAAATAGGATAAAGTAAAAGAGAAAATCCAATATAGATTGGAACTAATAAGAATTGGAATACTGCTCCAATTAAAACTTGATTTTTATTCGGATAGACTTCAATAAGGAAATTCTTACCCTCTACAGAAGAAACTATACTTAGTATTCCTGAAACAATTCCAAGGATAATTAATATACCTGCAATCCTTGAAATTTTCTTGTTTGAACTCATATTTATTTTCGTTTTCTTTAATACGGACTAATGTTAAATTTTGTTGCTGATTGTCAGCGTGTTACAGATTTTGCTCTTAACTTTCATATTTACTCTTTTCATTGCTTTGGCGTTAGCCATTGAAATCAATTTGGAAAGGAATAAATTGATACATAATTATTGGGATGACGGGACTAGCTACAAGAAATGAATTGAGTGTTTAACAGATGAAATCTTATTGAGTTTAGCCCCCAGAATGTTACCAGCTTTTTATTCTTTTTTAGTTGTGTCAATTGTTCCGTCTGAATTCCAATAAACCCAGTCCTCATTCATTTTTCCATCGGTGTATGAGCCTTTAGCTTTTATTTTTCCATTTTCAAAATATTCAGTCCATTTTCCATCTTTTTTCCCATTATTCCTTATTCCTGTTTCACTTGGTTGTCCATTTTTATAGTACCATGTTGATTTGCCTTCAAATTTATCGTCAATAGATTCTCCTTTAAATCCAGTTTGTTGTCCTTTATAAAACTCATATGTAAACCCTTCACGTTTTCCATCTTTATAAGAAAGTAAAACTACAACGCCTAAGTTGTTACGGAATTGAACTTTTGTACCATTAAGTTGCCCGTTAGAATAAGGGGTTATTCCTTTAATTCTTCCTAAGCTATCATACTTGATTTCATAGTATGTGTTTGCTGAGTCAATGGTTTTGTAAATAGTTGTTTTGGGCTGTCCATTAGCATAGGAGTCATTAACGGGTATTCTAGTATCATCTTCTGAACAGCTAAAAAGTAAAATCGTTAATGTTATAAATATTATTGTTGTCTTTTTCATAATTGCTGGTAACAATTCTGTATCCAGAACTTTATATTACTCCTCAATCCTAATCGCATCATGAAGCTCGTTAGTATCGCCTGGTTTAACCACAAAACCATGCTCTAATAATAGCTTTTTGCAAGCTTCAACTGCCTCAATAATGCCAGAAGTCATTTGGTTAGATTTAATACCATCTACCACAAGTTGTACTACATGCTCCCAATCGGGTTGCTCTATTTTTTTATTTATTCCACTATCTCCCAGTACCACTACTTGGTGTTCCAAAGCGCTTATATAAATTAAAATACCTGTTCTATCAACCGTATTAAATACTTCCTCTTGTAAAAATACATCTTTAGCTTTGGTAAGCACCCGCTGCGAAACGATGTGTTCGTTAGTTACAGCATAGCGTAAAAAAGGAAAAAAGTAGGCAATTAAATAACCGAATACCATAGAAGTTAGAATGGTTATTCCCATAACAATTGGAGTAAAATAAGAGGGCAATAGCCAAAAATAAGCTAGTCCTATAATAATAATAGAAAACACAAGTGCGATAACGCCACTGAATTTCCAATTTGCATTCTGGTAGTCATCGCTGTTCTTAGCATAATATAGTACTAGCTCGCCCGATGATTCTTTTTCAAGGGCAGCTACGACCTCCTTGATTTGCTCTTTATCGTTACTTGTAAATATGTTTTTAGACATGTTATTCTATTTAAATACGTGGTTTTCTTAATTACTCATTAAACATTGATGATTGGCCATTATATAACTCACCATCCTCCTGAGGCGCCACCGCCACCAAAGCTTCCGCCTCCACCAGAAAAACCTCCTCCTCCACTAAAGCTGCTTCCTCCTCTAAAACCACCACCAGAGTAATATCTTCCTCCACCTGAACTACCAAATAGAAAGATACCTGAAAAAGCAAATCCTATAAAACCAAACAGGATAGAGCCTAATAGAAAACCTGTTAGAAGAGAGAAAACAATGGCTATAACTAATTTAACCTTTTTGCTTTTAACAAGAGACTTTATAACAAAGCCAACAATTATTAAAATGATAAACCCAAAAGAAAATAGGTTGTTTTGGGCTTCACTTATAGTTTCAACTTCACTTGTTATTGTTGGTAATTCCTCTTTATTTATTAAACTCATTATGGCATTAGTACCATCTACAATTCCTTCGTAAAATTGTCCTTGCCTAAAATCTGGTACAATTACATTTTCTATAATACGCTTTGCGTAGATATCAGGAATAGCTCCTTCAAGTCCGTAAGCAACCTCTATTCTAAGTTTTCGATCGTTTTTGGCTATAATTAAAATTACACCATCATCTATATTTTTACGTCCAATCTTCCATTTTTCGGCCAGCCGAATGCCATATTGTTCAATAGCCTCTGGTTCCGTTGTTGGAATTATTAGTACGGCAATTTGGCTGCCTTTTGATTTTTCAAAATCAGCCAGTGAACTTTCTAAGTTGCTAATTTCTACACTTGAAAGTGTGGCCGTTAAGTCTGTTACACGGGCATTTATGTTTGGCAATGTTTGATTTTCTTGCGAAAAACAAATGCTTGCTAAGAGCACAAGTGTAAAAGAGAGCAGTATTTTTTGGATTTGTATTTTCATTTGATTGTAATAATACTAAACTTGCTAAAAATATAAACAATATGAGTAAGTCAGTTTGGATAATTTTAGCAGTTGTTGTGGTACTAGGCTTAGTAGCTATGAGCAAATACAACACAATGGTAGATAAAGACGAAACCGTGGTTACCCAGTGGGCTAATGTAGAAACACAGTACCAACGTAGGGCAGACCTTATTCCTAACTTGGTAAATACGGTAAAAGGCTATGCAAGCCATGAACAAGAAACATTGGAAGGAGTGATTAAAGCAAGGGCTGCTGCAACTAGCATTAAAATTGATGCATCCAACTTAACACCTGCTATGATTCAGCAATATCAATCTGCTCAGAGCGGAGTAACCTCTGCTTTATCTAAATTATTAGCAGTTTCGGAGCGATACCCAGACTTAAAAGCCAATCAAAACTTTTTAGAGTTACAAGCTCAGCTAGAAGGCACAGAAAATAGGATTTCTGTAGAGCGAAGGCGTTATAATGAAATTGCCAAAGATTATAATGTATATATCCGCAAATTTCCAACTTCGATATTCGCAGGTATGTTTGGTTTTGAAAGGCGACCACCCTTTGAATCAGCTCAAGGAAGTGAAAAGGCTCCTGAAGTTAAATTTTAATGAGATTTAGGGTTTTGACCTTCTTAGAATCACGTATTAATAAATAATTTAAAATAAACAACGTATTTTTACCGTTTGCCATAAAAGGCGAAGTTTTATTTGATGAAAAGACTCAACTCTTTTTCTATACTAATGGTATGTATTGTATTGGCTAGTTGCAAGGCTGATATGATATGCCCTGCCTATCAAAGTTATTACTTGCTAGATGAAACTGCACAAAAAAACCAATTCGCCTATTTTGCTCAAGATTCTCTACCCCGTAGAGATGTGTTTCATTCTACCTTGGATAAAAATGGGTTGGTAGCCAAAACAAGTTTATTTGCTTATGTGGATGAAAACTGGGTAAGAAATAGAGAAATACGAACGGTAGATATGGAAGTTATCTATCCGGTAATTTCAGATTCATTATTATTTGCTGGTGACGTAATGATGTATGCAGAAACCGATGTGGTGGATAGTACAGCCTTAGATAGTGCAAGAATGGCCGCACAGACTTTCCGTTATGGAGCAGATCAAAAGTATTATAACTGGTATTTTAGAGATAAACTGGTTTGGAAAGATGAACTGGAAGGAAGAGATAAGGAAACAGACAATCAATCGGAAGAAGATAAAGTGGAGAAAGCAGGTTTCTTTGGTTTCTTCAAAAACCTCTTTAAAAAGAAGGATAAAGTAGCAACTGATTCAGATACTTTAGATACAACTTCCTCTCAAGGTGAGCAAGAATTAGAAGAAGAACCCAAAAAGAAAGGGTTGTTTACAAAGAAGGAGAAACAACCTAAACAACCGAAAGAGAAAAAAGAGAAAAAGGTAAAATCTAAGAAAGAAAAGAAACCGACTGTTGTTCCAAGTAAACCTGCCAGTCCACCAGAGCCTGAAGATGATGGAGAAGATGATTTTTAAACTTCTTATAAACCCATTTTAACCTAGTGTTAAGTCAAGTGTACTGTGTCGTATAAGCTGTAGATATTTTTGAGCTAGGCGATGCGAAAAATATGCCCCTAGCCATAGCTATGGAAGTATTTTTTAAAGAAGTATAGAGCAAAAAGATCAATGCTTGGTTCGGCTAAAGTATGCTTGACTTAACACTAGTTTTAATAGTATTGTAACTATGCAAGTAGTCATAAAACAATGATTTTCTTGGCGTTCTTAGCGAGTTCGTTGCGCACATTACGGTTAAATTAAAACAGCTCCAATGACTGTGATTTGATTAGGTACAAAATCTACTTAAAAAGGTTATCTGCCTTGTCATAAAATAGCCTTTATTTTGTGGTTTAGTTTAATCCTGTCGGATAATTGATTAATTTATGAGTAACGAAGAAAATAAGCCAAGTTTAAATTTTATAGAACAGTTTATCGAAGACGATTTAAAATCGGGAAAGCACGATAAAATTCAAACTCGATTTCCTCCAGAACCCAATGGATATTTACATATTGGCCATGCCAAGGCTATAGTTGTAAACTTTGAAATGGCTAAAAAATACAATGGCAATTGCAATCTAAGGTTCGATGATACCAACCCAGAAAAGGAAAAGGTTGATTATGTAGATGGTATTAAAGCAGATATTAAATGGCTTGGGTATGAATGGGGCAAAACCCTATATACTTCCGATTATTTTGGCCAGTTATATGCTTGGGCGGTACAGCTTATTAAGGATGGGAAAGCCTATGTAGATGATCAAACGGCAGAAGAAATGTCTGCTAATAGAGGTACGCCTTCTGAACCCTCTAAACCTAGTCCCTATCGAGACAGACCAGTGGATGAAAACCTACGTTTATTTGAAGAAATGAAGGAAGGCAAACATGCGGAAGGTTCCAAAGTACTGAGAGCAAAAATTGATTTAGCCTCTCCCAATATGCTCATGCGCGACCCTGCCTTGTATAGAATTAAGAATGAAGCTCATCATAGAACGGGCACAGAGTGGCATGTGTACCCAATGTACGATTTTGCCCACGGTCAGTCAGATTCCATCGAACATGTTACCCATTCCTTATGTACGCTGGAGTTTGAGAACCACCGTCCACTATACGAGTGGTTTATAAAGGAACTAGGTATTTACCCATCGCGCCAAATTGAATTTGCAAGGCTTAATTTAAGTTATACCATTACCAGTAAGCGTAAGCTGCTAAAACTAGTGGAAGACGGCCATGTAACGGGTTGGGATGACCCCCGTATGCCAACCTTAGTGGCTATGCGCAGAAGAGGTTTTCCTCCAAAGGCCATTGTTAATTTTGCCCAAAAAGTAGGTGTAGCCAAACGAAATAATATTATTGATGTGGCCTTGCTTGAGTTCTCCATTAGGGAAGAACTAAACAAAACGGCTAACCGTGTATTCGGTGTACTCAACCCTGTTAAATTGGTAATTGAAAACTACCCAGAAGGTAAAATAGATATGATGCAGGCTGTGAATAATCCAGAGGATGAAACAGCAGGTACTCGTGATATGCCATTTAGCCGAGAATTGTATATAGATCGGTCTGATTTTATGGAAAATCCTCCTTCTCCTAAAAAATTCTTTAGGTTAGGGCCTGATAGAGAAGTGCGGCTTAAGTATGGGTATATTATAAAATGTACAGGGTACGAGAAAGATGCTGAGGGAAATATTACACTTATAAAGGCTGAGTATTTCCCGGATACACGAAGCGGGCAAGACACTTCCGGCAAAAAAGTAAAAGGTACTTTAAGTTGGGTGAGTGCCAATGAAGCAGTGGATGCAGAAATTAGGTTATATGATCGGCTGTTCTTAGACGAAAACCCAGCTAGCTCCGAAAGTATTACTGATTCATTAAACCCTGAATCTCTCTCAATTGTAAAAAGAGCTAAAATTGAACCTTCGGTTGCTAATCTTAAACAAGGAGATACGGTTCAGTTTGAACGCCAAGGTTATTTTACGGTAGATGAAGATAGTTCTAATGATAAATTGGTGTTTAATAGAACCATTACCTTGAGAGATAGCTGGGCAAAAGCACAAAAGAAATAATGACTTTTAAAGAAGAGCTGCTTACCCATTGCCAGCAATTAGTGGATAATAGGATAACTCTTGCCAAAAAGCTTATTGCAGAGGCACAACATGCTGCTAACCAAGATTCCAAAAGCAGTATGGGCGATAAATACGAGACCACTAGAGAAATGATGGCGCTCGAAATGCGCAAAGCAAGTGAGCAACTACAAGAAGCCTCAAAGCTAAAAAAGGTATTGAGTAGTATTAATCCCATTCAACACAGTTCAAAAGTTGGTATTGGTAGTTTGATTGAAACTTCTATAGGAGATTTTTTCGTAAGCGTTAGTTTGGGTAAGATAGATATTGGGAAAAGAGAGCTATTCGTACTATCTGCTGTTTCGCCTTTAGGTAAAATGTTAGTTGATAAGCAGGTTGGCGATGCTTTTGAGTTTAATAAGCAGCAAGTAAAAATTAATTCTTTGGCATAAAAAAAGCGCTCATTGAGCGCTTTTTTTATGCGGTTATTGGAGCTATACTCCCAATGACATTAAACTTTTGCTTACTTGCAAGCCAGATGCAGTACAAGCAGATTCATTTATCTTAAATTTTAGTTTAGAGTTTTCCAACACAAAGGCGATAGAAGCTCCATTACTGATTTGTCCTTTTTCAGATACAACTAAAGTATTTTTGAGGTTAGCCCCTGCTTTTATTTTTTTAACTTGAGAAGCATATTGTGTGCTTACAAAAACTATATGGCAACTTGAAGCTTGAGAAGGGGAGCTAATTTTTTTAACTTGGATACTCTTATTATTGAATTTTCTAACACCTAGAATGCTGTTAATTTCTTCAACAACACTAGCATTGGCCATTACTCCAATAACATATTCATCTGAAACATTTTGCCATTGAATATTTTTTATAAAGTTATAAATGTAAAGAGATTGAATTTTTGTAATCGAAGTTTGAGCGTACACATTGCTTGAAAATACTAATGCCACTAGAACGAATAATGCCGATATTTTTTTCATTATATAATTTTTTGGTTTACAGATATTATAAAGATGAAACAGAAAAAGCTATGGATTACTCCTAATATAATCGTACTGAGTCTAAGTACTTTGGCCTAGGGTGCTGATTTTTAGATACCTAATATCCGCAAGACCTGACAGGTTTTTGTTGATAATCACTAAGTTATAGCTATTTTCGGATCACTTAATTGGGTGAAACCTGTCAGGTCTAATCGGCTACAAATCAGAAGATTACAAATAGGGTTGCGGATTTTAGATAATTGTAAAATTGTAGTTATAACGGCTTATTGTTAAGGCAAAAAGTGCGTTTAATTCTCTGTACAGTGTAAAATTAGTCTTATTGACTTAGTGACAATAATGTGGCACTAACTTGTAGGCCGGAAGACTTGCAAACTGGTTCGTTTATTTTAAACTTTAGTTTAGAATTATCTAAAAGAAAAGCAATAGAGGCTCCATTATTTATTCCACCTTCTTCAGATACAACCAAAGTGTTTTTAAGAACAGCAGGGGTATTCAATTGCTTTAGTGTGGATTTGAAACCAGTACTAACAAAAACAATATGACAGTTGCCAGCTTCGGTTGGGCTTGAAATTTTCTTCACCTCAATAGGTTTATCATTAAAATTTCTTATACCAATCACATTATTTATTTCTTTTACTGTTTCATCATCTGCAAAAATACCTACCATATATTTGTTATCAACATTGCTCCATTTTATATTTTTAATAAAATTATAAATATAAAGCGAGTGCATTTTGGTAATGGGTTGTTGCCCATACGTATTGGTAACAAACAGTATAGAAATAAGTATTGAAAAAATAACGATCCGTTTCATAGGGAAGTAATAGCAATGTCAAAATCTTGCATCAAAACCAGATTGCAAACTTAAAAGTATAATATGATTCCCTCAAGTATTTGTTGCAAAATATTAAAAACCTATTCATTATAACTAAAATATAATTTACTGTTATTCAAATAGATAATATGGGGCTTTCCCATTGATATACTGAGTTCGACCTAAGGAATACTGTCAGTTTTAGGCGAAAATTTCATAAACAACTCAAATTTATGTAGGACAAACGAGTTGATTCATCTGCCAATTGGCGGAGAGAAAGTTTAGCTAAAGCCCACAGGAAAATTTTAGCAGTAAAAAACTTGCCGTGCCTGCAGCCCTTTAGGCAGGAAATAGCCCACTATTTCTTCAGTTTTCATTTCCAAAACCAGCTTTCAAGCGCACCTACTATCTTATTTTCTGACAGCATTCCTTATCCCGAACTCAGGTTAATAGTGTGTTTATTTATGAATCTAGCACTACTGATATTTCAAGCATAGATAATAATATATTTAACAATTCAGCAACTATTCGATGGGGAACATCTAGCCAAAATAGTGTGTGGAATATTGGAGCTTACTAATACATTGATTCCAATCAAATCCAATATACCCTTTCTACCAGCACTATAGGCAACGGAGTAGTTTTTCCTGAAAGTGGCACGTACTCAGATAATGCAATTATTACATTAGAAGCCACTCCCAATGAAGGTTGGCAATTTGAAGGCTGGAGCGGAGACCTAATGGGAACAACCAATCCAGTTAACCTAACAATGAATACCAATAAAATGGTAACAGCCACCTTTAGCGAGATAATACTTTCGGTTAAAGATGTAGTTGGCTCAGAACAGTTGTTATTTAATGCCCATCCCAACCCTTTTTCTTTAAGTACAACTATCATATATATATATACTTGGGCAATCTGGGTATATATATATGATTTGGCAGGAACGAAAGTTGCTAATGTTTTTGCAGGCGAGCAAAATGCAGGTGAACATACACTTGTTTGGAACATAACCAATAGCCGTACAAAACAGCTTTCAAAATTAAAATATCCGGAGTAGGGGTTAGTGCAACCACTAGGATAATGATAGAATAGATCAGGCAATTTAATTAATCAGAACGTAAAGCCGGTAGCAGATGTTATCGGCTTTTATTATGTTCAAAATAGGGGAGATTATTTTAAAACAGATATAATCGTTTAGTAGGTTAATACAACTGACCTTCTATTTTATCTAATATGAGCATGAGAAAATATGGTATTTCTATACTATTAAGTTGGCAAGTTGTTTTTTCAATTGCACAGAACCGAAGTGTTGAGTTTATTCCTATCAAGGCCGAGTTATCTCAAAATACAGTAACTGATATTTTACAGGATCATAATGGGTTTTTATGGATTGGTACCCGCAACGGGCTAAATAAATACGATGGAGCCAATATGGTTACGTATGAATTTGATGAATTAGACTCTTCCACAATACCAGCAGGGTCGATACAGGTTATTTACGAAGATTCACAACACACCCTTTGGATAGGAACTAAAGGTAATGGCCTTTGCCGCTATGTAGAAAACACTGATTCATTTGACTCTTTTATATCAAAAGAAATTTCTAAACACCTTGGAAATACTAATGTTTTATCTGTTTACGAAGATACACAGGGTATCTTATGGATAGGAACTGAAAGTAAGGGCTTGATTTCTTATAATAGATTATCAGGTAAGGTAAGTCAGTATAAAAAAAATAACAGAGAACTATTTGCTATCTCAGGCAACGAGGTTACTTCAATTACCGAAGATAGCCTCTCAAATTTATGGGTGGCTACGTTCGAAAACGGGCTTAATTTATTTGATCGAACATCTAATAGATTTATGCATTTTAAAAACAGCCCTAATGACAGCCTGTCTATATCATCTAACATGATAGGCAACATGCATAAAGGGCACTCGGGACGTATTTGGTTAAGTACTGCGCAAGGCCTTAACTGGATTGGGCAAGATAAAAAAGGCAAATATGTTTTTCGCCATCAAAAAGTAGGCAATAAGGAGCAAAGCATCATATTACCTGTACTGGAGGATTCGAAAGGAAATCTTTGGGTGGGAGTAGAAAATGAGGGTCTATATAAGGTAAATATTAAAACCAAAAAATCAGAAAACTATAAATATAATTCGGTTGAAGAATTTGGTATTAAAACAAATTCAATTTGGAGTTTAGTTGAGGATAAAACTGGTATTATCTGGGTAGGTACCTATAACAAAGGTTTGTATAAAATTGACGATAATGCAAAAAAGTTTAATCATTACAAGCATAATCCGGGTGCCGCTAACTCATTAAGTAATAGTGCTGTTACTTCTTTTGTTGAAGATAAGAACCATAATATATGGATAGGTACAGATGGAGGAGGGTTAAATTATTGGAATGTTAAAGAAAACACTTTTTGGAGTTCTTACACTCAAGATCAAGATGCCAGCCTGCCATTTAAAGCAGTTTTATGTTTGTTAATAGATAGCAGAGGAAACCTGTGGGTGGGAACCTGGAGGAACGGAGTTTTTTTTAAGCCCAAAGGCTCTAGCCATTTTGAGAAATTCTCGATATCAGATTCGTTAAACAATTCACGAGGTACAGAAAGCTTATATTCTATAATTGAAGATAAAAAAGGAAATGTTTGGTTTGCTACTTTTGGAAACGGAATCTATTGTTATAGTCCTGTAAATAAGTCATTTAAAGAGTCTGTACTGCCAATAGGTAATATTAAGTCCAATTTTGTTACTAGCATGCTCGAAGACTCTCAAGGCCAATTATGGGTGGGTACAGTAAGAGGCTTGGATAAAGTAGAGGAGTTTAATAACCAAATATGCTTTAAGCATTTTCCATTTAAAACGGAAGCTTCTGGTGCATCAAAAAGCTGCATTATACACACGCTGTTAGAAGACTCTGGAGGAAGGTTGTGGCTAGGTACAAATAAGGGGCTACTATTATTTAATCAGGTTAC